>ERZ857998.167-NODE-167-length-100699-cov-344.858223_pt1 | contig 100699 bp, 103 predicted proteins | sample MGYA00519954_ERZ857998 | MGnify/ENA primary metagenome ERZ857998 (study PRJEB31778, sample SAMEA3449424) | human gut metagenome | biome: human gut; feature: human-associated habitat; material: faeces | place: United Kingdom | collected 2010/2012 ...
CTTTTGTATTGCCTTCTTCATCATTATAAAACAAAATATTTTTCTCATTTCCAATGAATTTATTATCCATATTTTATCCTCCTTTTCAAAATATTTTTAGTTAATTTATAATAGACATTATACTATTTTTTATATTATATAACAATCAATTTGCTCGAATTCGACCAAATTAAATCTTATTAAAAAGGACATAATATTAATTGCCTCATCTTACTATTTTAATATATTTATTATGTTATCTATGTTAACAACTTCTTTTTTATTCGTTTTTGTATCTTCTACTTCGTAATTATTTCCATCAAATCTGGTACCTAATATTATCATTTTAGGTGTTCCTAAAACATAAACATCATTTATTCTATTACCAATATTTAAATTTTCTCTATCATCAATTATTGCATTAATATTATTTTGTAGTAAGTAATTATATAGTTTTTCTCCTTCTTCTTTATTGTTTTCATTATATATTATTTGTACTTTATAAGGGGCTATATCATATGGTAATGCAAAACCTTTAATTTTATCATTTTCTTTAATAACATTATTTTCTATTAAACAAGCAATTATTCTCCCTAAACCAATTCCATAACATCCCATATAATATGGTTTCTTCTCATTATTTTCATCCATATAGAAAAGTCCCATGCTATCAGAATATTTTGTTCCAAGTTGGAAATTATTTCCTAATTCAACAGTACTATATTCTCTTAAATTAGTAACATCTGTTACTCCTAATTGTTTAAGATATTCATCTTTATTATCAAATTCTAAAACTTCTTTATTAATCCCAATATCATTTTTTTCATCATAAAGAGTTTTATCTTCTCCTAAATTAGTAATTGCTTGAAATTCTTCTGCTACTTTACCACCTATAACTCCATTATCACTAACAGTTGGTATAATTTTGATACCTAGTCTTTTAAATATATTTAAATATACTTGATGCATTAGTTCATATGTCTTTTGCATATCTTCTTCAGTTTTATCAAATGAATAAGCATCCATCATAACAAAAGTTCTTGGCCTAAATAAATATCCTCTAGTTCTAATTTCTTTTCTAAATTTTTCACCAATTTGATAATAAATGGCTGGTAAATTTTTGTATGAAGATAATCTATTGGCACCAAATAAAGTAGCACATTCTTCTGCAGTTGGAGCAAGTCCATATTCACCTAAATTATTGTTTATTGTAAACATTATATCTCCATCTTTTGTATAGGTATCCCATCTATTAGATTGGTCCCATATTTTTCTTGGTTGAAGTTTTGGAAATTCTACTTGAATACATCCTGCCTTATCTAATTCTTCAATTATGATATTTTCAACTATTCTTTCTAGTTTTGTCCATAAATTACCATAACCATAAATACCACTTTCAAATTGATATAATTCTCCTAGTTTCATTAAAATATCTTGACCAGAGTAATTACTATCAATATCATTTAGATTAATCTTTTTAATATTTAACCTACTTAATCTCATTTTATTCACCCTTTCTTTAAACAAAAAAGGATAGCACTTAAGGAGCGCAAAAGCGCGGTGCCATCCTTTATTTTACTTAATTTTGATAACGGCTATTCACCGGAAATGTTTTCATTTCACTCTGAAGGTAGGAATTAAATAGTATCATAACTTGTTCACACTATACCAAGCTCACTTTTATGCTTAACTAATTAATGTTCCTTCGTCACTGCTTTGCAACATATTATATCATAAATTTTAATTGTCCACAAATTATTTTTTGTCCACATACTTATTTTATCTAGGATTTCTCAGTTTCATGTGGACATGTTATAAAATTCGAACCAACTTAATACTTTTGTAATTTTAAGTTTTCCCTTATTCTATCTTACTTTCCACAGCATTGTTTATATTTTCGACCCGAACCACATGGTAAACCATTAAAACAGCCTTGTAATTTCTTGCTTTAAAATTGGTCTTTCTTACTCATAAGTTTTAATAAATTACTCAGAAATTGTAAAAAAGTTATGTCTAATTTTCTGACAATGCAGTTTAAACTTATTTAATAACTTATCTAAAAAAATAGATTTAGCAATTATTTTTTCATATATTATCTTTTGATTTGTTATCAAAATAAAAAGAATTCAAAGACTAAATTCATAAATTTATTTTTTATCTAGTTTTATGTGTTACATCAATATCTTGATACATAGCTTGTTGCTCTTCTAGTAATTCTCTTTTTGCTTTTTCTAATTCAGCTTTTAAAGCAAAATTTTTTGCTGATGTATCAATTGGTTGATTCATAACTCTAGCTCTTTCTTCCATTTGTCTTCTTGCCTTTGCTGTATCAGCTTCAAAAGCAAAGTCTTTTGCTGATGTATCAATTGGTGTTATATTATCATTTGTTTTATTATAAATAATATTTTTATCCTCCATAGTAATTCCTCCTAATAATATTGTAACATATTTTTTAAAATTATAACACACTTTTTAAATTTTAAGGCTGATTTGGGCAAAAAAACTTATCTAAAACTTATCTAAACGCTTTTTTCAAGTTAAAATTACCTAAAAATTGTAAGTAGCGTCTCTTAATGAACTTTTAATTACTTTTTGATAGTTTCTTAATGCTTCTTTTGTAGTAGAAGTTTGATACAATCTTAATAATACTTTATTTAAACAAAATGAAGTAATTGCAGATAGTTTATAATTACCTAACTCTCTTTTAATATTACCAAAAGATTCTTTATATCTTTTTGCTGTAGAATATTTATAATTTATTTCAAAATACTCCCTCATCCAGTAATCTAAATATTCAGAATATAACATATTACACTCTTTTGTATTTTCTCCATTAATAAATTCTTCATATGCTCTTTGTCCTACTATATATGCATCTCTTTTTGTTTTAAAACCAGATTTTGATATTTGTTTTCTTTTACCATTAACCTTTCCTACTTCAAATCTGTATTCATACAGATTATTTCTTTTACGTATGTTTATCATATCTTATTCCTCCTCTTTCTAAAAACATTTTACATCAAAAAAAGCATTAACAATTACTGTCAATACTTTTAAATTACTTACTTTTAATATTTCCTAATTCTTTATTTCTATATTTATTATATAAATTATATATAAATTCATAATAATCTTCTTTATATGAATTATATGTGCTTATAATTTTGTTTGCTATATTATATGCATTTTCATAATCTTCTTTTGTAATCAAACCGTGTTCATATATTTCTTTTAATTCATCTTCATCCATTATTGCTGGTTCATGTCCATTAGGTATACAAACATCTAATTTCATATCAACAAAATATGGATTTTCTGGATTACTAAAATCATTAGTTCTAGTTATATCAAAATAACTTTCTATCAAATTATCTTGATCATCAAACATAACAGTTAGCCACCAATTTTTTCCTTTAGGGGCAAATATCAAATTCTTATAGTTATTATCTGCTATAGTAACTTTACCAACTGGTGAGTCTACTGATAAAGGAGATTCAACTTTTTGCATATCTAAAAAGCATACTTTTCCTTCAAAAAAATCATTTTTTTCATCTTCAACTATTACTTCTTTTTCAGTAATTCTTTTCCAATCATCTCTTCTTAAGTCCCTAAATCCAAAAGTAATATTATTATACTTCAATTTTATTCTAGTTAAATATTCTTCTTCAGTTTCTCCAACTATAAAAGCTCCACACCCTAATTGTACTCTTAACGAAGCGGGGTTATCTTTATGAACAGATAAATATATTTCGTTTTCTTTAATAATTTCTTTACATTTTTCAATTGCTAAAACTAATCCTTTTTTAGCATAACCTTTTCCTCTATATTCAGGTAATATTCCATATCCTATATGTCCTGCACCTTTTCTTAAAAAATCATTTAAATAATGTCTTATTTTGAATAATCCGACTATCTTATCATCATCCCACAAAAAGAAGTACGTATCTGGGACATATCCATCAGGTAAATCTAACCCCTCAGAATTTTTTAACAGTTTAGGAATTACTTCATTTATAAATTCTTCTTTTGTAATATCATGATATTTATTTTCAAATCCATTTTCTTGTGCTGGCATGGACTTTATTGCTTTATATTCTTCCTCAACATCTTCAAAATTTATTTTCTTTAAATAAAGCATACTATCAACTCCTACATATATTATACCATTAATTATAGAAAAAATGATGTCCACATTTAAAACGTTGTCTACATCCTTATTTTACTTAGGTTTTCACCACATTACGTGGACAAGTTATATAACTCGAACTAATTTATAATTTTTATAATTATTAGTTTTCCCTTATTTTATGTTACTTTCCACAACAGTTTTTATACTTTTTGCCACTTCCGCAAGTTCATCCTTTTTCAGTATATATGATACTATGAAGTATGTATAGTATTATAGGTTTTTCAAGGTTTAAAAGGTCTGAACAGTATTGGTATAAATGTTACATATAGTATTATTTTTACCATACATTTTTTAGTTTGTGAGCACAAAATGTGCACATTGTTCCCATCACATATTCAAAAAAGCATAACATCATATATGATATTACTAATTATTTCAAATTTTTTCAACGTTATGTGTTTTATCTATTTTTTTATCTAATTTTTTGTAATTTGATTTAAAATTTAATAAAGTTTCCATTGCACTTATAACTGCTGAGGATTCAAATATATCTCTCCTATAATACCCAGTTGTTAGGTATCCAGTTATTCCATTATCTTTTTTATTACTACTATTACCAAGAATACATTCAATAACTTTATTCAAAGATTTTCCATCTTTAACATAATTAAACATTCTTTCAGTAATTTGAAGACCACTCGATTTTCCTATAAATTCATTACCATTTTGGTCTAATATTGATGCATAAGTAACAATAAAATATGTATTATCTATCTGTTCATATCCACCCTCAATACTAATTAGTAAATCAAATGAAATATCATTTTCCATGCAATAATTATATAAACCATGATTTCTATTTTTTGCACCTATTAAAGTTTCATCATTAATAGGTTTAGAACTTACTAAAGAATTAACATTAACAGGGACAATAGAAATATCATCAAATCCTAATTCATTCATTGCAATTAAAATTGACCTTTGTTTAGAAACATTCATAGAGCCTAAAACTATTTTCATATTTTCACCATCCTATTTTTTTATAAAACAAACCATTTACTACAACGTTGTTTATGATTCTTACCAAACTCAAAGATTACTTTTTTCCAGTACATATAACACTATGAAGCATAGATAGTATTACATATTTTTCATTTATGAGCACAAAATGTGCACAAATGGCGTTATGTACACAATTTTTTGCCTTTTTTTGACTATTGAGAAACTCACAAACTTTTATAAAACAAGCTATTTACCACAACATTGTTTGTATTTTTTTCCCGAACCACAAGGACATGGATCATTTCTACCAACCTTAGTACTCTTCTTTTGTACCTTAGCATGATCTTTACTATCATTAGTAATTGCATTCTTTGCTACTTGTTTTCTTTCAATATTTTGTCTAATTTCAGATTTTAATAGATAAATACTAATATCCCTATTAATTTTAGCAATCATTTCATCAAATAATTGATATCCTTCCATTGTATATGCCTGAAGAGGACTAGTATTAGCATAACCTCTAAGACCAATACCATCTCTTAAGTGACTCATCGTAGAAATATGTTCCATCCAGTAATTATCAATAACCCTAAGAGAAATAGCCTTTTCAAACTCATCTCTAACTTCTTCTGGAATATCTTCTAATTTTTCTTCATAATCCTTTAGAGCATTTTCATATATCAAATCAATAACTTCACTAGGATGTTTACCATTAATTTCAGATAAGTTAATTCTATATTTTCTAAGTAAGTTTTCATTTACAGCCTCAAGTATTTCACTATAATCATTTTCTTTTAGTTTATTACTTTCCACTAAATGTGAATTAACAATATCACTAATATATTCCTTAAAACCATTAAGAACTGTTTCATGAATAGAATCATTATCTAATATTTCATTTCTCTTACCATAGATAATTTCTCTTTGATTATTCATAACATCATCATAGTTAAGAAGTTGTTTTCTTATATCAAAGTTATTACCCTCAACTTTTCTTTGAGCAGATTCAACAGTTTTAGAGAACATTTTATTTTGAATAGCCATATCCCCGGTAAAACCTAGATTTTTAAGCATATCTTTATATCTATCAGAACCGAATCTAACAAGAAGGTCATCTTCAAATGATACAAAGAATTGTGTAAAACCAGGATCTCCTTGTCTACCACTTCTACCTCTAAGCTGATTATCTATTCTTCTAGATTCATGTCTTTCACTACCGATAACACATAAACCACCAAGTTCTTTAACACCTTCACCAAGTTTAATATCGGTACCACGACCAGCCATATTGGTAGCAATAGTAACAGCACCTTTTTCACCAGCATGAGCAATAATTTCAGCCTCTCTAGCATGATTCTTAGCATTTAATACTTCATGAGGTATCTTCTTTTTAGTAAGCATTTTACTAAGTAGTTCAGAAGTTTCGATAGCAATAGTACCAACAAGTACTGGTTGACCAGTAGCATGTCTATTTTCTATTTCTTTAATAATAGCATTATATTTACCTTCTTTACCAGGATATAATAAGTCAGTAGCGTCTTCCCTAATAACAGGCTTATTCGTAGGAATTTGAATAACAAACATATTATAAATATTTCTAAACTCTTCTTCTTCAGTCTTCGCAGTACCTGTCATACCAGCAATCTTGTTATACATTCTAAAGTAATTTTGGAAAGTAATCGTAGCAAGAGTTTTAGTTTCTTGTTGAATCTTAACACCTTCCTTAGCTTCAATTGCCTGATGAAGTCCATCAGAGAAGGCTCTACCTTTCATAAGTCTACCAGTAAATTGGTCTACGATAACAACTTCACCATCTTGTACAACGTAGTCAACATCTAAACTCATAGCATAATTTGCTTTAAGTGCTTGATTAATATGATGTACTAAAGCTGTATTATTAATATCATATAAATTATCTAGATGAAAATGTTCTTCAGCCTTTCTACTGCCTTCGTCAGTTAAACTAACAGCCTTAGATTTTTCATCTATAATGTAATCTTCATTTTCTTTTAAACTTTTAACATATCTATCAGCATCAATATATAGATTAGCAGACTGCATAACTCCGCCAGATATAATAAGAGGAGTTCTAGCCTCATCTATTAAGATAGAGTCAACTTCATCGACAATACAATAGTTAAGAGGTCTTTGCACTCTATTTTCTTTTTTTACAACCATGTTATCTCTTAAGTAATCAAAACCAAGTTCATTATTAGTACTATATAAAATATCACAGTTATAAGCTTCTTGTTTTTCTTTAAAAGAAAGTTCTCTTAAGTTAAGACCTACAGTAAGACCTAAGAACTTAAATATACTACCCATCCATTCAGAATCTCTAGTAGATAAGAATTCATTAACTGTAACGATATGAACCCCTTTTCCAGTTAAAGCATTTAAATAAGCAGGAAGTACACAAGTAAGTGTTTTACCTTCACCAGTTTTCATCTCTGCAATATTACCATAATGAATAGCAAGGCCACCAAGTAATTGACAGTAGAACGGTTTCATTCCAAGACATCTATAAGCAGCCTCTCTTGCAACTGCAAAAGCCTCAACTAAGATATCATCAAGAGTTTCTCCCTCCTCTAATCTTTTCTTAAATTTATCAGTATAACTAGCAAGTTTTTTATCAGATAATTTACTCATTTCTTCATCAAGAGCATCTATTTGATCTGCTAATTTACTAAATCTATATAATTCTTTATACTCATTATCAAATAATTTTTTAAGTGTTTTAAACATCAAATCATCTCCTAGATAATATTTTACTATATTTTAACTAAAAAAACTAGTAAATATTTAATATTTCCTTTATTTTATTGAAGATTCACCTCCGTTCCTATAGTCACTTTGGTGTTTTTGAAGCCTAAGGTCTTCAAAAAAGAGTTTTAAAGCCATAAGTCTTTAAAACTTTAAAGTTATTAACAGTATATGTTGATAAAATTAAAATATAAGATAAAATATATCAACAACTACTGTTGATAGAATAATTACAAATTTTAATTTAAACAATATATTAAATAAATAAAGTATGATATAATAACCATTAGGAGGGAAAAACTTGAAAAGAGACATAGTTAGAACAGAAATCACTGTTAAAGAAAATAAAATAGGAATATTAAGAGTAGGAAATGTTAATTATATTTCATTAACTGATTTGGCAAAGTATCAAAATTCTAGTGATCCATCTTTTACGGTGAAAAATTGGTTAAGAAGGATAAGTACCATTGATTATATTGGTTTATGGGAAGAAATTCATAATCAAGATTTTAATTTGGTCGAATTCGACCAAATTAAAACGGAGTATGGTAGAAATTCGTTTGCAATGTCTCCAACACAATGGATAAAAAGGACTAATGCAATAGGAATAATTTCAAAAGGTGGAAGATATAGTATTGGCACATTTGCCCATCCTGATATTGCTTTTGAATTTGCAAGTTGGTTAAGTCCGGAATTTAAATTATATTTAATAACTGAATTTGAGAGACTAAAAACTAATGAAGCCTATCAGTACAAATTAGATTGGAGTGCGAATAGAATTTTATCTAAATTAAATTATATGGTTCATACTGATGCAGTAAAAAATTATATTGTTCCAACTCTTACAGAAGAACAAAAAAAGCATATTTATGCTGAAGAAGCAGATGTTTTAAATGTTGCATTATTTGGTATGACTGCTAAAGAGTGGAGAGAAGCAAATCCTGAACTAGCAAAAAATGGAAATATAAGAGATTATACTGATTTACTCCATTTAGTAATATTAAATAATCTACAAAATACAAATGCCGAATTAATTGAAGAAAATATTCCACAAGGTGAAAGATTAATAAGACTTAATAATTCTGCAATAAGGCAAATGAAAGTATTAAGAGACAATAAAAATATTAAAGAATTAGAATTATTACAAAACCAGGTTAATGAAGAAAATAATTTAATAACTAACTAATAAATATAAAAAAATGAAAAGCATTCTATCAACATAATCTGTGGATAAACCAATTATAAATAAAAAGAGTATCAACAACAATTGTTGATACTTTATTTTACTTAGTTTCAATTAAACCATAGTCTCCATCTTTTCTTTTATAAAGAACACAAGTTTTATTAGTATCCATATCTTTATATACAAAGAATGAGTGACCAAGAAGTTCCATTTCTAAAATAGCCTCTTCTTCATCCATAGGTTTCATTTCAATATCTTTTCTTTTAACAATTTTTTCTTTAGGTTCTTCCTCCTCTTTTATATCAAAATCAAAGTTAAATTCTTTAATATTATCTTTAACATTTCTGTTTAATCTAGTTTTATTCTTTCTGATTTGTCTTTCTAATTTATCACTTACCAAGTCAATAGCAGCATATAAATCATCACTTTCTTCTTCACTTCTAAGAATAAATTTACTAGTAGGAATAGTAACTTCCACTATTTGTGAATTACCTCTTACTTTAGCCAGTACATTAGCGGTAATATCATCGTCCTTAAAATATTTTTCAAGTCTTCCTAATTTAGTTTCCGTATAGTCTTTTATTGCATCGGTAATAAGCATTTTATCACCACGAATATTGTATTTCATATCAACATCCTCCTCCTATAATTAAAGTATATCAGAAATAATTTAAAAATAAAATAGAAAAATGAAAATAACATAATTTAACATAATTTAAACATAATTTGAGTAAAATTAAGACCAAAGATTTTCTTTATATTCCCCTTCATCTACTAATTTCTTAATAGAATTTTTAACATCAGGAGTATCTTCCCTATAAGTAACACCATGCCAACTAGCAGTAGTTCTAATTACTTTCATTGATGCCTTGCCATCTTTAATTAGATTACTTACAACATCAGGAATTAAATATTCTGAAGTAAGTAAGTCTTCTTTATTATCTATAAAGAATTTACTAAAACCTTCTTCAATATATCCAAATATACTAGGAGTAAATAGTAGGAAATTCATACTTACAGTATCATCGCTATTAACAGTGAAACTATCACTACCATCAAGTGGACTAGCTAAAATTTCATTGCCAATTTTTTCTATTTTACTCTCAGTAATAGATTTTAAATAATTATTACTATCTACTTCACAAACACCTCTTTTAACAGAACCATTTTCTGTTAAAGTATTCGCTACCATATAGCCAATCATACCATATTTACTAGAGTCATTATCGGTATTACTTAAATATTCATATGCTTTAATAAATGCATCTCTACCATAGAAATCATCAGAATTAATCATAGCAAAAGGTTCATTAACAAAATTTTTAGCACATAATACCGCATGAGCAGTCCCTAAAGGTTTCATTCTACCACTTGGAATATCCCATCCCTTAGGTAAATTATTTAATTCTTGAAAAGCATATTCTACCTTAATATGTGGTTCTACTCTCTTACCAATAGTTTCCTTAAATAGTTCATAATTTTCTCTTTTTATGATAAATACTATCTTATTAAATCCTGCTTTTATAGCATCGTAAACGGAATAGTCTATAATAAATTCATCACTAGGACCCATTGGTTCTATCTGTTTTAAACCTCCAAATCTACTACCCATACCAGCAGCTAAAATAACTAATGTTACATCTTTTTTCATATAATCCTCTCTTTCTTAAATGTACACCTTATATTCTTTTATAACTAAATTATATCAAATAAAATGATAAAAGTGAAGAATATACTACAAAAAACATAAAAAAATGGTACACAGAGTGTATACCATTTAAATTATTTATATTGAGACATATATGTATTATATTTCTTTTCTAATACAGTATCAGAGAATTTAAGACCTGATTCTTCTCTCATTTTATCTAAAGCAACATAAGAGATATTCTTATCTTCTGATTTCTTTTCACTTACTAATGAATCAATTATTTCTTCTTTAACATCTTCAAGAACAGGTTTTTCTTTTTGGTCTATTCTATAAATTACATGATAACCATAAGAAGTCTTAACAGGTTCTTTGCTATAACTATTATTTTCTAGTTTTTGCATAGCTTCCATATAAGCAGATTCTAAGTTGGCATTATAAGATTTATATCCTAATTCTTCATAAGTAATTTGATCTTTATATTCTTCTTTAACATCATCAAAAGATTTACCATTATTTAATTTAGATATAATTTCTTTAGCTAAATCTTCAGCTTTTTTCTTATCTTCATCACTCGCAGAACTATCTACTTTTACTAAGATGTGTTTAGTATTAATATCACCATAAACTTTATCTTCATAGTATTTTTCTACTTCTTTATCAGAAATTAAAGTTTTGATATAGTCTTCAGCATATTTATTTCTTCTATATTGTAGTCTTAAATATTCTAAGAAAGCTTTTTCACTACCAAAACCATTATTTGATAAGAAAGTTTCTTTATCCATTTTATAGTATTGTTCATAAGCACTATAATAACTTTCTGCTTGCTGTTTTAATTCATCGTTCATTTCATCAGTTTCAGGATATTTTTCTTCAAGAATTTTATTATCAATCTTATCTAATAATGAACTAATAGAATATACATCTTTCATATCTTCATATAAGTCATTTGCAGTTACTGTATAACCATCAATTTCTGCAACAGGTTGAGTACCATCTTTTAATGTGGCAATTCTATCAGGCCATATAATAACAACTACTAATACAGTAATTAATATACCACCAACTGCTCCATAAATTGCAAGTCTATATTTATCAAAGAATTCAAGCATTTTAAATACTTTATTATCATTAACTTTATTTACTTTTTTAGTATTTTTCTTTGATTCTTTTTTAGACTCTTTTTTAGGAACTTCTTTAACTACTTTCTCTTCCTTTACTACTACCTCTTTCTTTTCTTTTTTATTATTTTTTGTCTCTTGTTTTTTCTTTGCCATTTTTCATTCTCCTTTCAAAGATACACTAATATAATATCAAATCTAGGCTAAAAATACAAGGCTATTTTGTAAATATGGGCAAATTACCACAATTTTAAATTTTATTTTTTTATTGTTTATAAAGTACAGCACACTTTTCTTATTTTTCCATAAAATATTGTGAATAGAAAAAAAGGAGGAATGTATTATGGGTAACTGTGGATGCGGTACTGGATCTAGTGCTGCTATTGTATTAGTACTATTTATCCTACTAATAATCATACTAGGCGCTTGGATATAATTTAAAGGAGGTGCATTATAATGTCTGGAAATAGTTCTTGCAGCAGCACTTGCAGTCATAAAAGCAATAATGGTTTATTAATTGTTATTGTATTATACATCTTACTTGCTATCATATTAGGAAATGCTTTCTTATATTAAAATATTTATATTAGAGAAACTATCTTCGGATAGTTTTTTCATATCAAAAAAAGTAGACATTTGCCTACTTTAATTTATTATATACTTCTTCAATAGATAATTTATCATCATTATGATACTTAGGAATTAGATGTAAATGATAATGCTTAACATCTTGACCAAGGCCATTATTTTGAGCAAAAGTAATACCATCACAATTTAGTCTTTCTTTTAATCTATTTGCTATAACTTTCGCAGTTTCTAAAACATGATTAAGTACCTCTTTATCAATATCAAAGAAGTCTTGATAATGTTCTTTAGGTACAATTAGACAGTGGCCAGTACTATTAGGGTTAACATCTAAAAATACCTTTACAATATCATCTTCATATATTGTATATGATGGTATTTCATTATTAATAATTTTACAAAATATATCCATATTAGGTTACCTCCACTATAAGTATATCAAAAAAAAGAAAATAAATAAATATTTTCTTAAGTGAATATCTGCGAATATTCTATTATAATTATGTAAAAACTTTCTTTTTTTTATACAAATAAATATAAGTTTAATTCTTAATCTTACTAAATATAATTGCTGTATCATAAAATTTATTAAGTCTTTTATTCCAATCATTTTTAATTTCTTTAATTAACTTATCTTTAATATCTTTAATATTATCTTCATCCTTCTCAAAATAATCATAGTATAAATATTTTAAATTAATACCATTTTTTTCATTACTAATATATTTTAGAAGAAAGTCTCTCTTTTCTCTAATACTTCTAGTAACATTATCATTATTAACTTTAGTATGTTTAATAATAGGAATATTGTATATTTCATTGTTTACAATTTCATCTAGTACCTCTTCTTCTTCATCAAGAGTAAGACTACTTCTTTTAATTAAGTTACCATTTTCATTAAACATAATAGCTATTACTTCTTTTTCATTAGAAATAAGAAGAGAAGGACCAAGTTTACTTCTGGTATAAGTATAAGTTTTATCCCTAATAACATTAATAAAATCCTTACTAACACAGACATTATCATATTTCATAATATTAAAACATTCATTATCTACTAGAAATAGAGGAATCTTCTTAACATTAATAATATTATCTTTTCTATTCCATTCATAAAAAGAATAATATTCCTTATTAAAATTAAGTACAATATCATAAATATAATTCATTCTTATCTTCTCCTTTAATAGTCATTGATAAAATCATCATAATAAGACCGATAATACTAAAATAACATTCAAATCTTCTAACAATAAAATTAACATAATTCAAAAAATTATACCCCATAGACATTAAATTAAGATATAAAATAATAAAACTACATCCAATAACCATAAAACCAAATCCAAGTAAAAAGAAAAAAACTCTTACCATAATATCCCTCATTTAAACATATTCAAATAAATAGATATTATTAAGAGTTTTTACTTACTCAATTTCGTTATTATTTTTAATTTCTACTCTACTAATAGAATCAAATCTTTTAGTAATTTTATCAGTAGTAACATGAATACTTTCAATATCTTTATTAACAGTTTCTATACTTCTAGATAACTTATCCCATCTATCTTTATATCTACTAAATTCAACACCTAACTTATTAAGTTCATCATGAATTATACTAGTATATTTATCTCTTTCCATATTCTTAAGAAGAACTTCAATAACAGTAAATGTACTAATTAATGTTGTAGGAGAACATATCCATACTCTTTTTCTATGAGCATATTCAACTAAATCACTATGATAAGCATTAATTTCGGCGAATAAAGCCTCAGCAGGTAAGAACATAATAGCTTGATCTGAAGTAATACCAGGAATAATATATTTAGAACTAATAGCATCAATATGTTTTTTAACATCAGCCTTAAATTCTTTTTCCGCAGCAGTTCTCTCTAGTGGAGAAAGATTTTTATCAACCATTTTTTGATAGTGCTCTAAAGGAAACTTTGAATCAATAGCAACAGTACCTAATGGCTCGGGAGCAAATATTACTGCATCCGCAATAGTGGTATTAGGAAAAGTATACTGAAGTCTATATACATTATCATTTCTTTCACCAAATATACTAACAAGAATATGCTTAAGATTAATTTCACCAAATATACCACGACTCTTTTTATCAGTTAAAATACTTTGAAGAGAAACAATATCAGTAGATAAAGTATCTATTTTCTTTTGAGCTTCATCTATTCTAGATAATCTTTCTAATATATTAGTAAATGTTTTATTAGTCTTAGCAAAATTATCATCTAATCTTTCATTAACTTTATCATTAATTTGACTAAGTTTCTTTTCCATTCTTTCATTTAATCCATTAAAATTATCATTCATTGTTTTCATTATATCTATTTGAAAACTAGATAACTCTTTAACAGTAGTAGTTTCTAAATTACCAAGTCTTTCAGTAATTTTTCCTTCATTAACATTCTTACTAATTGCTATAATAACTAAGATAATTATTACAATAAGTAGTCCTATAATTATATAATCTAACATTTTTATACCTCCATATTTCACATTTAAAGTATATCATATATTTAATATCAAGTAAATAGAAAATATAAAAAAATCAAACAAATGTATATAAAATATTATAGTGTTTAGTAAAGAGCTTGTAATCTCTTTACTATCATTAAAGCCTAATGTCTTTAATGAAAAAATTGAAGCCTGTAGTCTTCAATTTTAAGTTTATTTATTTAAGTAATTTACTAAAGTACTTATCTATTTCTTTTACTCTTGATTTAAATACAAACATATCAACTATGGCACTTACAGAGTATACAATAAGAATAATACCAATTAATGTAGTAATAACAAGAGCAGTATTTCCTGGATTAATAATTAATACTACACCACATATGATCATTAAGATAGAGGTAAATAAAGATAGAATATAACTATTATCAATATCTTTAATAATAAATGATATTCTAGAACTAAATGCACCACTTATAATAAAGAAAATACCTAAAGCAATTGGTAAAATACTCTCAAAAATACTAGGATTTAAGAATACACAAATACCAAGTAAAAATGATAAAATACTATTTGTCATTTGGAATAAACAAAGAGCAGGATTAATACTAAAACTATCTATAAAACTATAAATACCATAGATAATCATAATAGTACCAATAACATAAGCAAAAGTATCAAGAGATGCTTTAGGCCATACTATAAGTAGTATTCCAACTATCATAAATAAAACTGACAATATAATTGATAAATTAATGTACTCATTTATTTTCTTAATCATACTAACCATCCTTTCTAACAATATTATAACAAAATTACCAAAAATTACAACAACATAACTAAAAAAATAGTTGTAAATTTTTTTTTACAACTATTTAATTATTAACTCCATGTCTTACTACTGGTGTATCATTAGTAATAGCTTTAAATGAATATCCATTATCTTTACCATATCTAATAATGTCTCTTAAAGCATTCACAGTACCCCTGTGATTAGCAGAATCATGCATAAGTACTATGTTTGTTTTATTATGAGATAAACCATTTATAACATTATTGTATATTTTATTACTGTTATTTGTATCACCACCAGCATCATTAGAATCAACATTCCAATCAAAATATACATATCCTTTATTAGTAACATCATTAACAAGTCTAGACATAATACCATTATTATAATTTCTACTTATAGTATTAGAACTACCTCCAGGAAATCTAATAAATTTACATCTAATACCAATAGAATTATAAACACTATCACTAACAGTATTTAAATCATTAAAGTAATTTTCTTCATTAGAGTACACATAACTATATTTATGACTAGAAGTATGTAAAGCAATTGTATGTCCACTATTGTAGGCTCTCTTTACATATTCACCACCACTAGTTACAAAGAAAGTTGCTTTAATACCTTCTTCATCTAAAATATCTAAAATTTCTTTTGTCAAATAACTAGGTCCATCATCAAAGGTTAAATAAATACTACCATTTCCATAATAACTTGGTCTTTCTCTGACGGTAATTTTTCTATCTACTGAAGTTTCATTACCACTATTATCTACAACCTTATAGTTAATTGTGTAAGTTCCAACTCTATTAGTATCAACAGTACCCGCTACTATAACCTTATCAGTGATATCACCATCACATTTATCAATCGCCGTATACCCTTTTTCAATATATTTACTATTTTTATAAATAACAATATTATCATCACCTATTAAAGTAAGTGAAGGCTCTTCTTTATCTTCAAATATAATACTTCTTCTAATTTCATTTTTATTACCTGAACTATCTTTAACACTATAAATAATAAAATTACCATTCTTTTCTATATTTACTTTATCAGTAATGTCTCCATCATAATCATCACTTGCTGTATATCCTTCTTCATCATAATCTTTATTAGGACAAACATAACTTGGATTATTTCCTTTTAATTCAACTTCTGGTTTTACTTTATCGACAACTTTAATATCAAAAACTTTATTATATCTATAAAATAAATATCTAACTTTAACAGTAACTTGATAATTTCCAAGCATCTTTTTATCTATATTATCACTAATTTTAATATACTTATTTATGTCTCTTATAGTGTTATAAGCTTTTATATTATATGTATCATTACCATTATAACCAATTGTATCTTTATCAATATTAATATTAGGTAATAATAAAGAACATATAAGTAAAATTACTGAAATAACTATAGAGATAATTATTGTCTTTTTAAACTTCATATTATCTACTTCCATATCAGATTTCATTATATCATCACTATAAAAAAAATACTACTCCAAAACAGTATTTTTATCTGGCTTTACATTCTTTTCGTAAATAGTAACTTTATAATTATTATTAATCATAGCTAAAAGAATATTATCATAATTATCATAACCATTAACTTTAAGTTCATGATCTAACCATTCTTTATCCTTATTAATCGCCTTCATATTATTAACCATATACTTACTATCAATGATGGCATTTACAGTAAGTCCTTCATTACTACATTTAATTTTCATATCTTTTTTAGTCACAGGCTTTTCTTTTTCTTTAGGAAGAAAACTAATATTACCATTAACTTCCATAAGAGCATAATCAATTTCATCTAAATTAAAATAACCATTTTCTCTTGCCTCCATTAATAAATCATTAACATCAATTTTAGATTTCTTTAAACCAGATTCAATAATTTTACCTTTTTCCACAAGAACTGTTGGTACACCAATAAAAAATCTTCTTGCCCAAATACTTTTTATAGATACAAATGAAATTATATAAGATATAAATCCATATATAAATAGAGCTGCTATTCCTGCAATCATATTCTTTTCAATATCTAAAGAAATATCCGCGGCAATAGAACCAATCGTAATACCAACAACATAGTCAAAAAAATTAAGTTCAGATATCTGTTTCTTTCCCATCATCTTAGTAATAAAGAAAAGAATAATAAGAACTAGTATTGTTCTAAAACAAATATTAAAAAAATTGCTCATAAAAAACACCTCATAATTAGTATGAAGTGTAAAAATAATTATATACCATTAATATTATTAATGATCATAGAAATAATAAATAAACAAATAATAAGTATATAGAATTTACTAAAAATATAAAGTACTAACTTATTACCTTTATCACTACCTATTATAACATCTCTAATTAAGAGAATAATATAAATAATACATAAAATAAATAAAGGTATACCAAGAATGTTATATTTAAAAGCATTAATAAAATCTAAATTAAGAATAGACCTAAAAGATCTAGTTAAACCACATCCAGGACAAGAAATATGGAATATCTTCTTAAAAAGACATTCCACATTAACCTTCCCAGTAACTATTATAAAAATAAATAAAGTACCAGAAAGCAAAATAATTAAATTAATAATTCTTTTTTTCATTAGTCTCTTAAAGTATTACCATCAGCATCTTTATAGTCATTACTAGAAAGAATCATAATACCTTCAATAAGTCCCCATATAGCGGACACAGGACTTAAGATACCACAAGATAAAACAGTAATTAAAAGTTGAGCAACTGCTTTACCAGTAAAACCAAGGTAAAAGTTATGAACACCAAAGACACCTAAGAAAATACCAAATAACCCAGCAGCAAGTTTAGATTTAGCATTAGGATCACTTGAAGTAGTACTCTTTTTAACTCTAACACCACAATTTAAACAAATATCTTGTTCATCAGTTAATTCCTTTCCACAATTTGCACAATACTTAGCCATAAATATAACCTCCTTTTTATAAACTAACCATTAATTTTATTTAAAATAATATCTAACATTTCTTTTTCTTTAAGAAGAGCTTCTCTATCTTTATCAACAATTGCTTTAGGAGCCTTCTCAACATAATTACTATTACTAAGAAGTTTCTCTCTTCTTGCAATTGAAGCCTCTAGACTTTCTTTTTCTTTAAGAAGTTTTTCTTTTTCTTCTTCTAAACTCTTACTATTATCATATATAATAGAAGCCTTCATACCAGCATATTCTATTTTTATACCATTACCATCTTCTAAAGAAATCTTATCACTTAATTTTAGCATATTAATAATAATGTCTTTAGAAGTCTCGTCATCAATATCAATATATACCTTATACTCTCCAATATTACCAAGTTCAGCCTTTTTATTTCTAAACATTGTAATAAATTCAAGTACATTATCAATATTAGTGGTAAATACCTCTTTCTTATTATATAGAGGATAATTACTAATCATAATAGATTCTGCTTCTTTAATAGGCATCATACCATATATTTCTTCAGTAACATAAGGCATAAAAGGATGAAGCATCTTCAGAATATCTGTAAGAACTCTAATAAGTACACTCTTCGTAGTATTATCGTTATAGAACTTAGATAACTCAATATACTTGTCACAGAAGTCTCCCCATACAAAATCATATAGTGTATTACCTACAATATGAAAATCATATTTATCCATATTTTTAGTAACATCTTTAATAGTAGTATTTAATCTATTTAAAATCCACTTATCTTCTTCTTTTAAATTATCAAGAGTATAATCTTCCTCTTTAAAGTCTTCTAGTTTCATTAAAACAAATCTTGAAGCATTCCAAATCTTATTAATAAAGTTCCAAGTTGATTTAACTTTTTCTTCATCATATCTTAAATCCATACCAGGAGCAGTATTTGTAGTTAAGAAGAATCTTAAAGAGTCAGCACCATACATATCAATAACATCCATAGGGTCAATACCATTACCTAGACTCTTACTCATCTTTCTACCTTTTTTATCTCTAATAAGGCCATGAATTAAACAATCTTTAAAAGGTCTTTCATTTAAGAATTCAAGTCCTTGAAAAGTCATTCTATTAACCCAGAAAGGAATAATATCATAACCAGTAACTAGTACATTATTAGGATAATATCTCTTAAGTAAGTCAGTATTATCAGGCCATCCTAAAGTACTAAAAGGCCATAGTGCTGAAGAAAACCAAGTATCAAGTACATCATTATCCTGTACCCAACCATCACCTTTAGGTTCTTCCATACCAACATAAACTTCCTCACCTTTATACCAAGCAGGTATTCTGTGACCCCACCATAATTGTCTAGAGATACACCAATCATATGTGATCTCCATCCAATGATTCATAGTTTTTTCATATCTAGGAGGAACAAAGTTAACTTTCTTATCTTTATCCTTTTGGTTTTCAAGAACTCTATCCGCTAGTGGTCTCATCTTAACAAACCATTGTTTAGAAAGATAAGGTTCAACCATAACATCACTTCTTTCAGAAAACCCAACGTTATGATTAATAGGTTCAATCTTAATAAGAAGTCCTTCACTATCTAAGTCCTTAATAACAGCATCTCTACATTCAAATCTATCCATACCATTATATTTACCAGCATTCTCGTTCATTGTACCATTAGGATTCATAACGACAATTCTCTCTAGATTATGTCTATTACCAACTTCAAAGTCATTAGGGTCATGAGCAGGAGTAATCTTAACAACACCAGTACCAAACTCCATATCAGCGTGTTCATCACCAATAATAGGAATAAGTTTATTAACTATTGGAAGCATAACATTCTTACCAATATATTTCTTATACCTATCATCATCTGGATTAACTGCAACTGCAGTATCACCAAATAAAGTCTCTGGTCTAGTCGTAGCAACCTCTAGATACTCATCAGTACCTTCAATCATATATTTAATGTGGTAGAAGGCTCCTTCAACATCTTTATAAATAACCTCTTCATTACTTAGAGCAGTCATCGCCGCAGGATCCCAATTAATAATTCTCTCACCTCTATAGATAAGACCTTTGTTATATAAATCAACAAACACCTTTCTAACAGCATGAGATAAACCATCATCTAAAGTAAATCTTTCCTTATCATAATCAAGAGACAAACCAAGTTTAGCCCACTGACTATGAATATTTTCAGCATATTCTTCTTTCCAAGACCAAGCAACCTTAAGCCACTCTTCACGAGACATACTTCTAGGATTAATACCTTCACTTCTAAGTTTTTTATCTACTTTAGCCTGCGTAGCAATACCAGCATGATCCATTCCTGGAAGCCATAATGCATCAAAACCTTGCATTCTCTTATATCTAATAATAATATCTTGAATTGAAGTATCCCAAGCATGACCTAAATGTAATTTACCTGTTACATTAGGAGGAGGAATAACTATACAGTATGGTTTCTTACTTAAATCTCCTGATTTAAAATACCCCTTTTTCTTCCAATTATCATATTTATCTTTTTCAACCATCAAGTGGTCATATTTTTTATCAAGCATTTACAACACCTATCCTTTTATCGATATAATTATTAAGAACAACCATAAGTTGTTTAAAGAACCCCTCTAATTCACTATTATCAAAATTTAAAGAATTAAATATTTTATTAACATAATCATTTTGTTTTAATAAATAATAAGAATATTTATAATTAAATGAATACATCTTTGATAAAGTAACTAATACTTCATCACTAGCATTATCACTCACTTTAGAACTAATAGTCTTAAAACTTTTAAAGTCATCGTACACGAGACTACTAGGATAACTTTTGATTACTGTATCTACATATGGATAATTAACAAATAATCTAAAAGAATCTAAATTATGAGCATCTTTTATAATAGCACACATATGTCTACCTTTCTCATCAATATCAGCAGGGAATCCATTTTTATCATAAGCAAAGATAGCCATTTTAATAACTGTATCATACTTAGTTTCTTTACTAATTTCTCTAATTAACTTTTTATTAAATAAAACATCAATAGTTCTATTATAACTATCATTAATATCATCATCCATTTGATAATTAGGAGTTTTAGAAAAGTTACCTATCTCATGAAATAGACCAATAAGTTCACAGACGGCTACTTCTTCCTCAGAAAAAATACCTAAACCAGTAGCTAGTTCTCTTGCAAGTTCCATAACCTTCAGTGAATGAAAATATCTAGCTTTAATATCTATATTATTCATATCATATTTTCTGACATATTGTTCAAATATTTTCATAATTCTACTACTTTTCATAAAATACCTCCTTTGGTTAATATAAGTATATAATAAAATCATATAATTTTCAAGTAAAATATCTAATTTATTTAGGCATCTCACACTTCGCTGTTCGTTGTTTCTGAAGCCATAAGTCTTCAGAAATAAAGTAGAGCCACATTGTCTCTACTTTAATATTCTTTTTTTCTAATTTTAGCTTTTCTTTGTTCATTAACAATATAACTACTTATAGCATCAAGATTATCTGTATATACAGGAATTCTTTTTAAGATATCATTTTTAATATCTTTAATTTCATTATTACTACATATTTTACCATCATATATAATATAAGAAGAGACATTACCAAAATTATTATAATCAACACTGGCACCAACATTATCTAAGTCAAATGTCTGATGATATATAGGAAAATCTCTTTTATCAAGCATAAAAATATCAGTATAAATTTCTGCTAAAGAAAATATATTTATAATTTCTTGATAAAATTTATCAAATACCCTATTTTTTAGTACATTATTCTCAAAGTAAATATCACCACTATTTCTATCCTTTATTATATAATAATAAATGTTATTAGTAGGAAATTCTTTTCTTCTATATATTGGATTAACTATAATAACCATCTTAATAAAATTATCATTAAATTCTGAAACAAAAATTTTTCTAAACCAAGGATTTATCATGCTATTCTTAATTTTATTAAGTTTATCTACAAAAGTATATTCATTATTCATACTATTAATCATTTTATCATTACCATATCTTAATGTTCTAAAACTTTCAAAAAACTTATCTAATATTTCAAATAAAGAATAAGCACTAATAATGTTATTTGTATCACTAACAATATCTAGTTTTAAAAATTTATAACAGTCATCATTTATCATATCATATTTCCTCCCAATTTTATGTTTAAAAGAATAAAAAAATATATTATATACATACTTATAATATAATTATATCAAAAATAAAAATAATGTAAACATCTAAAATTAATATTGAAATACCAACTTAGGTATGATACAATTAATATAGAAATTGATTTGGAGGAAGAAAAATGGAAGAAATAAAAATAAATATTAATAGTGCAGATAGTTTGCTTATGGCAATTAATGAAGTTGTAAGAAACACATATAACACTAAAGGATATGATGATAAGAAGCATAATAAAACCGAAGAAATAACTCAAACAGTAAAAAAAGAATGGAGTAATTATGTCGAAGCAGTATTATTAAGTCAAATACTAAGAAATTTAAATGCAACAGATAAATTAACTCCAAATGGAAAACAATTATATAACCAGTTAGCGGCTAAAGCTGGAAAAAGAGATAGTTATTTCATTAATTTTAAAAAGAGTATTGAAACAAAATCAACAGGATTGTATGCTAAATATACTCCATCATCAAGAAGTAAGATTGTAGTTAACGGAAACAGTGAATGTATTTTATTACCAGAAGGTGGGAGAAAAGATGCTTTTGCTTTAAGTACATCATTAATAAGTTCTAAATTAAATTTGTTAGAAAAATTTGAAAAAATATCAACTACATTAGCAGTACCTTCAATGGAACAAGTAGCGGCCAAAGCTAGCCAAATGTCAAGAAGTGTTGATGACTTGAAATTTTCAGGTATAGAAAATACAATAAAAAATGATTTAAACACTAATGCAGGACTTAGATATTTAGAATCAGTTAAAAATAGTTTATATGCAATAAGTAGGCAAAAGATTTCTGTTCAAGAAACAATAGATTATATGAATAAATATATGGCATATTTTAATCCAGAAACTAAAGCTGTTTTAAATAATTTTATTAAAGAATTAGAATCATTAACTAAAGAATTAACTGCAGAAGAAGAAATGATATTAAATAATCTTAATAAAAAAGAGGTAGAAGTATCTGAAAAAGCTCATGGTAAAATAGATATTAATAGATTAGTAGCTCTAATGGCTATGGTAGAGAGAAAAACTGATAGTAAAGGAAATGAATTATCAAAAGAAAAATTACAAGAATATGAACAAGAATTAGAAAGAGCAAGTAAAGAAAATTCTATTGCCTACCAAGAAGCATTAAGAATATATAATTTAAGTAAACAATCACAAATCAATAATATAAGAATAGAGTCAGAAGAAAAAAATAAAGCCGTTATTCCTGATGAAGGTTTATCACATGATGATTTAAAAGAAAGAGAATTCTATTATAATCGTCTAGTAGTAGAAACTAGAAATAATGATATCATAGATAAACCATTATTTAACCAAATGTATGATAAGTATTTAAAGGCTGAATTAGATGATCCATATGCTATAGAATTAATGGTACAAAGCTATTTAGAATTTTATGACTATTATAACGAAGCTAAGAGAAGAGCAGAACTTACAGGAGAACCTATCAAGACAGACTATGCAAATTGGGAAGAATTTGTTGATAAAAGAATGCAAGAAGAAGGTTATAACTTTGGTAATGTAGGAAAAGGAAGATAAAATAGTAAAACTCAAGATTAATTTCTTGAGTTTTTGTTATATAATTATCACTTATCCACAGTATCTGTTGATAAACTAACAATTATTAATAATATTTTCAATTTCTAAAACAGCTTCATCAACAGTATTGTTGATAACTACGTAATCATATTTATCTTTATATTTAATTTCTTCTTTAGCAATATTAAGCCTCTCACTAATAATATTATCATCTTCAGATTTTCTACCCCTAAGTCTTCTTTCTAATTCATCAAAAGAAGGAGGCATAATAAATATAGTAATAGCATTACTAAAAATTCTCTTAGCATTAATAGCCCCATTCATTTCTAGTACTGCAATAACATTATCCCCATTATTCGTAGTCTCTTTAATAAATTCATTAGGAGTACCATAATAATTACCATTATACATAGCATATTCTAGAAAATAATCTTCTTCAATATGTCTTTCAAATTCTTCTTTACTTACAAAGAAATAACTAATACCTTCTATTTCGTTAGATCTTTTCTTTCTAGTAGTCATAGATACAGAATATCTGCCCATTCCTTTTTTAACTAACTCATCACAAATAGTATCTTTTCCTACTCCTGAAGGACCAGAAATAATAACAAATTTACCTTTTTTCATAACATCACTCCAATATACTAATATTATTTATAATAACTTGATATTTATCATATCTTTTTTCTACTCTACCAAAAATCTTAATGATATTACCAACTTTAATATTATTAAATTTCTTATAAACATCTGGAAAACAAGTAAGATCAACTTCTCCAAATTCATCACTACCTACAATAAAAGCCATAACATCATTATTCTTAGTAGTAGTCTCCTTAAGTCTACTAATCATAACAATCATAAAAATTCTCTTATCAAAGAAATCACTAATATTAGAAGTATTAACAATAATACTATCATCTCTATATTTAGAAGCAGGATGTTCAGTAAGATAAAAACCAATAGTTTTAAGTTCTAAAGAAATAAGTTCATTCTTATCATATTCATCATATAAAATAATTTCTGGTTTTAAAGTTTCAATCATTCCAGCATCTTTAGCAATATCCGCATAATTTAAAATAGTATCTAAATTTTGTATAAGAGTATTTTTATTATATCCAAAATTAATTGCTCTTGCATATATAAGACTAGAAATAGTCTTTTTATTAATACCTTTATTCGACATTCTTACAATAAAATCAATAGGATCAGTAAACTTACCATTTTCTCTTTCACTAATGATATCATTAGAAATAGAAGTACCAACGCCATTAATAATAGATAAAGGACATCTAATACCATTCTTACCAGCATAAAATTTATTACTACTTTCATTAATATCTGGAGGAAGAATTTTAATTAAGGATTTTCTTGCTCTATTAACATAAATATTAATTTTACTAGTATTACCAATAGAATTAGTTAAGATTCCTGCGATAAAGTACTTAAGGAAATATGTTTTAATAAAAGCCATCTTATAAGCAGTAATAGCATAAGAAACAGAGTGTGATTTATTAAAACCATAATTAGCAAACTTTAAAATCAAGTCATACACTTCAGTAGCGGTCCTTTCATCATATCCATTATCTAGACATCCCTTAATAAACTTAGGCTTTTCTGCTAAAATAATACTTTCTTTTTTCTTTGACATTGCTCTTCTTAAAATATCAGCCTCACCATAAGAATAACTAGCCATCTTTCTAACTATTTGCATAATTTGCTCCTGATAAATAATAATACCATAAGTAGGTTTAAGAATATCTTCTAAGTCAGGATGAATATAATCAACCCTCTCTCTGCCTTCTCTTCTAGCAATAAATAAATCAATATTATCCATAGGACCTGGTCTATATAATGCTAAAGCTGTAGCAATATCATCAAATGAATTAACTTTAAGTTTAGATAAAAATCTCTTCATACCAACAGATTCAAATTGAAATATACCATCAGTATCAACATCTCTAAATACTTTTAGTGTCTTCTTATCATCAAGAGGAATCTTTTCAAAACTAATATTAATACCTTCATTTTTTCTAATTTCTTCAATAACATTACTAATTAAAGTTAAATTATCAAGTCCTAAAAAGTCCATTTTTAATAGTCCTAATGGCTCCAAATAATCCTTTGAGAAGGCTGATACATACATACCTAAAGGATTCTTATATAAAGGAATAACTTCATCGATATCTATATTACTCATAACAACCCCAGCAGCATGAACTGATATATGTCTAGGAAGTCCCTCTAGTTTAACCGAAGCATTATATAATTTTATATAATCAGGATTAGAATTAATAAGTCTATGAAACTTACTGCCTACTATATAACTATCTTTAAGGTTTTTAGTAGTAATAGCCTTAGCAATTTCATCAATAATAGGAAGTGAAATATTAAGTACTCTGCCAACATCTCTTATAACTTGTTTAGCTCCTAATGTATTAAAAGTAATAATACCAATCGCTCTTTTCTCACCATATTTATTCATAACATAATCTGTTACTAATCCCCTTTTTTCACTATCAAAGTCAATATCAATATCGGGCATAGTTACTCTTTCAGGATTTAAAAATCTTTCAAATAACAAATCATATTTAATAGGATCAACATCTGTAATACCAAGGCAATAACTAACTAAACTACCCGCTGCACTACCTCTACCAGGACCTACTAATATATTATTAAATTTAGCATATTTAACATAATCCCATACTACTAAGAAGTAGTCACAGAAGCCCATCTTATTAATAACATCAAGTTCATAATTAAGTCTATCTTGATATTCTTTAGAAATATTACCTGAGAGTCTTTTATTAAGACCTTTATTACACAAACTATTCAAATATTCAAAAGAATCAACATCTTTATTATATATAGGTAATAATCCATCTCTTTTCTCAAAAGTAACATTACATTCATCACAAATATATTTCATATTACTTCTAACAATATCATTAGTAAGATTATTAAATTCTTCTTTATCAAGTAAATGTTTCCCAGTATAAGTATTAAGTTCCATCTCTCCTAATTTCTTATCATCTTTGATCATCAATAAATAATCTAAGTACTTATAGTCATTCTTTTCAATATAAGAAATATCTGTAATAAGAACTCCCTTATCTTTAACTTTATCTCTTTCTTCTACAGAAGTATATCCTATATAATATTCATCAAAAAAATTAGTAATCTTTTCATTATAAGAACTATAAGGTATAATTAAAATAATATCTTTAGAATATATCTTCAAATCATCAAAAGTAATTTCTCTATCAGATATAATTGTAGCTATTTTAATAAGATTTCTATAACCATTATTATTCTTAGCAATTAAAATAAAATTATCTTGATTAGTTTTAACTTCCATACCAATAATAGGTTTAATATCATTATTAAGACAAGCTAAATAGAATTCATATACTCCAAACATATTATTCAAATCTGTAATAGCTAAAGAGGAGTAGCCCATATCCTTAGCCTTTTTAGTCAAAATATCAATTCTATTTAAACTACTCAAAATAGAATAACAAGTTTTAACTTCTAAAGCACAAAGCATAACTACTCCTCCTTTATATATAAGTTAATTAATATCTAAGTGTTAAATAAGCAATAATTACTCCTGCTATTGCAATAATACCTGCAAGAGTTATAACACCGGCAAATCCATTACTACCAACACCAATGTTAGCTCCACCTTTAGGAGTCTTTATCTCTTTGGTAAGAATTTTAGTCTTAGGTCTATTAGCAAGAGTAACACTCTCTGGCATATTAAGATATGCTCCATCACTTTCCATTTCAATCTTCGAAGTACCATTTTTATCAGTAAAAGACTTCTCTAATTTATTAGGATCAAACTTAAATGCATTACTATTGTTTTCCATTTTTATCCTCACTTTCTTCTATTTTCTGCAATCATTGTAATATTATCTGTCAAATATTTAATTCTTTCAATAATTCGTCTTGCTTTAATTTTACCTTCACTATCATTACCGGCAAGATGTACTTCTAATTCCTTTAAAGATAAATTAGAAGTAAAAAATGTTGGTAATGATTCTTGCATACGATATTGTAAGATAGTACCAAGTACTTCGTCTCTATTCCAACTAGTAACAGTCTCTGCTCCAATATCATCAATTAATAAAAGATCACATTTTTTAACTTTATCAAATACTTCTCTATAGTCATCAGAAAATCTTTCTTTAAGACTTCTTAAAAACTCTGGATAATATAGACAAGCTACCCTTTTACCTTTCTTAGCAAGTTCGTTGAAGGCCGCAGCCACTACATATGTTTTACCACATCCAAAGTTACCTGTCAAGAATAAGCCCTTACTTTTTTCATTATTTTCAATTTTTTTAATAAAAATAGTAAGCCATTTAATAGTCTCTAGTCTATTCTTATCATCAGTATATATATTTTTCATTGAAGCATTAACTATTTCCTTAGGCATATCAAAAGAAATAATATTATCTTGATATTTAGTATCATTATCTAACTTTTTCTTGTATTTGCAGGGAACATAAGAAAAAACTAAATTATCTTGAAGTACACTAGGATAATAAACATATCCACATATATTATTTTTACATTCCATAATATTTTTACAATTAGCACAATTTTTAAGTTCTAAAGAAGCATCCTTAATTCTAGAAGTATATTTAATAAGTTCATCTTTAGATAACTTAAGTTTACTAACTAACTTTTTAAAAGTTTCATCTTCCATTTCAATATCAAAATTTCTCTCTAACTCATATCTATCAAAACTATATTTATTAATAATATTCTTAGTATCCTTCATCATTTATACTCCTTTAAAAGTTCTTCTAATTGATTATCTTCACCATCATTAATTTTTTCTTTTTCAATTTCTTTATCAAACCAATCAGGTGTTTTAGTAATAATTCTCTTCTCTTCAATAGTTTTTTTAGTTCTTTTCTTATGTTCTTTTTCACAAAGACTCATAGCATCTTCAACTGTTTCAATACCTTTTCTTTGCCATTCACCAGCCATTGTTTCTACTAATCCTCTTGTAAGCTTTTTATCATTAATATTAAGAATATAATCAATTAAAACATTAACAACACCAGGTTTTAAATTATAATCAAGAAGTAAATCTTCAACTAATCTTAAATCTCTTTTAGTAGGTTCATTACCTTTATTCTTACTAATAAGAAGTTCTCTAGGAGAAATAGTTTCAAAAGTATATATCATTTTAGCCCTCTTTGAAGTATCTCCAATTGGTTTTCTCAAATACTCTGGTTGACAATTAGATACAATTGTAGGAAGATTACCACCATTATCAAATTGGTAGAAGTTTCTAGCGGTCTTTCTAAGAGTTTCTTTATTAATAGTACCTCTTTCATTAAGACTTCCTTTAACAATATTAGTCATCTTAATAGCATCAATATCATAAATAAAAGATAAACTAATAATAAGTTCCTTAATCTCTTTAGTAAAAATTCTACTAGTATCAATATTCTTAGGCATAGCATTTATAAGAAAATTAAAGTCAAAATTACTATTAATATTAAGTTTAAGTTTATTATATTTTCTAATATCCTCTAATGATAAATCATATGAAGTCATGGTAGTGCTTTCAAATACATCGTTAAAATTCTTAGTAATATCAGTATATCCACTAGTATTAAATCTAGGCATCTTAAAAGTTTTAATCAAATTATCATACTCTTTTTTACCAATATTACTATATAAAACAATATTAAGTATAGGATGAGATAAAAATTCAGTAGCAGAAACTGGACTATATAATTCATAAATGTAATTATTAACATTACCCTCTTTAACTAAAGTTTTAATAAGGCCAATAGCCTCTAATTTACTTCTAGCATCTTCTACTTCATTAATAGTCATTCTAAGATTAGAAACAATTTTTTGATGAGTAAAATCAGAACTAACAATTGAAGAACTATCTAAGTCACTCCATAACAAAAAGTACAGCATCACCGCATCCATACCAATAACAGGTAGATACAAACTAGTAATAATTTTTCTATCCTCATCATGTAAAATTGTCTTATTAATAACAACATAAGAATCAGCAGGTAAAAGAATATATTTTTTCATAAGTATCCCCTGTCCTCTCCACCTATATTGTATAATAAATTAATATAAAAGTAAAGAAAAAAGAAGCTAAACCTCCTTCTTTACAAATATCTTTCTTTTCCAAAATATAGTATTACTTCTATCATTAATATAATACCCAAAATAAATATTACTATATTATAACCAGTTATTAAACAGCTTATAGTATTAAGAGAAATATGAACCAAAGATATTTTAATAATATCTCTCGTCTTAATATAGATATATCCATTAATAATACCAATAATAAAAGCAATAAAACCAGATAAAAAATTAAAATGTAATATAGCAAAAATAATACTAGTTATTATAATAACTTTCTCTTTATTATAAATAAAACATTCTACCTTAGGAATAAAACTCACTCTAAAAACAACTTCTTCAAATATAGGACTAATAATACCAGAAGTTAAAATATCTAGAAAAAGTATATTATTACTAATATTATAAGTATATAAATTTAATCTATATAAAATCATATTATAAATAATAGATATAGAACTACCTAGCATAATATATATAAAATAATTATTCCTAATATTAAAAGAAATATCAATTACCCTTCTCTTACTTAAGATATATATAATACTAAATATACTAAGTAAAATATTACCAATATAAATATTTTCATCTCCATTAAATAAAATAATAGAAAAAATAAGAATAAAATACTGAATAAATAAAACAATAAATATCTCTTTTAAAGATAATAATAAGTATTTAATTTTTTTCATAACTTCTACACAAAAAAATAAGATAGCCTTAAGTACATCTAGCTGTCTTATATAATTGTACTCCTTTTCTAAGCCTTAACATTATTGGTAGCAACTACATTAATGGCTTGTAAACCTTTAGTAGTTTCAATTAAATCGAATTCAACAATTTGACCTTCAGATAAAGTTTTATAACCATCCTGTTTAATAGCAGAATAATGAACAAAAATATCTTCACCATTCGGATAATCAATAAAGCCATAACCTTTGTCGTTATTAAACCACTTAACTCTTCCTTGCATCTTTGACACCTCACTTTTCTGTTCTTCCCTACAAGAATATTATAATATACTGCTGACTCATTTTGCAAACAATTAAGTACGACAAAATTTGATAAAATTCTTCTAAGTTAAACTCTTGTACTTACCCTTACCGCAAGCACATTAATCATATCATTATATAAGACCAAATTAATTAATTTTAAATAAATAAAAAATAAAAGATTGCAAACAAGGATAAGTTAACTATAAGTATACTAAAAAGAAATAGTAGAAAAATCTAATTTTCTACTATTTAATTTCAATATTCATAATATCAAGAATTCTATTTAAATCATTAACATTTTCAAAGTAAATACAAACTTTCTTATTATCAACTTTAACTTTAGTACCAAGAATATCTCTAAGTTCATTCTCAATATGAAAATAATCAGTATCCGTTCTTCTTCTGGCGTTAGGAATTCTTTTCTTAATTTCTTCCTTTTTACTAATTTCTTCTAATTCATGAACACTAATATTATTTTCAATAACTTTATTAGCTAAATTAGTAACTTCTTCTTCATCATTCATTTTAGATAACACTCTAGCATGACCCATAGAAATTTCTCCATCAAGAATTTTCTTCTGAATATCTTCCGGTAGATTTAAAAGTCCTAAAGTATTAGTAATATGACTTCTACTCTTACCAATTTTTCTAGCTAAGTCCTCTTGTCTAATATCTAAGTTATCAATAATTCCTTTATAAGCCCAAGCAAGTTCAATAGCAGTAAGATTCTCTCTTTGAATATTTTCAAGTAGTGAGATTTCTCTCATTTCCTCATCAGAGAATTCCTTCACAATAGCGGGTATCGTTTCCATACCTGCAAGTTTACTAGCTCTAAGTCTTCTTTCACCTGCAATTAAGTCATAACCTTTAATACTCTTCTTAACGATAATAGGTTGAAATACACCATAATTTTTAATAGATTCAGCAAGTTCGTTAAGTGCTTCTTCATTAAAAGTTTTTCTTGGCTGATATGGATTAGGTCTGATTTCACTAACTGGAATTTCTTTTACCTCGTTAGTAGGAGTACTTTCCATTATATTATTTTCAAAAGTATCAAAATCAAGTACTTCACTAGAAAACAATTCTTCAAGTCCCTTACCTAGGGCTTTCTTCTTCTGTTCCATTTCTTTCAATAACCTCCTTTGCTAAATTTAGATAAGCAATAGTACCTTTATTTCTAGGCTCATATTCGAGTATAGGTTTACCGTGACTTGGAGCTTCAGCTAGTCTGACAAGTCTAGGAATAATAGTATTATATACTCTTTCTTTAAAGAAACCTTTAATACTTTCTATTACTTCAATACCAAGATTAGTATTAGAAAACATTGTAAGTAAAACACCTTCAATGCCAAGATTAGGATTAACTTTTCTTTGAGCAAGCATTATAGTATTAATAAGTTGCATAATTCCTTCTAGAGCAAAGTACTCACATTGAACCGGAATAAGAACAGAGTCTGCAGCAGCAAGTGCGTTAGTAGTTAGTATACCTAAACTAGGAGGACAATCAATTAAAATAAAATCAAAATTTTCTCTAACTTTACCCAGTTCTTCTTTTAATCTAACTACCCTATTAAATTTTTCACCAGTTTCCTTTGCTTTTCGTTCTAACTCAATAAGTTCCATGTCTACACCAGCTAAATTAAGATATGCTGGAAGAAGCCAAAGATTTTTACTTTTTGTTTTAATAATAGAATTCTCTATTGTTTCTTTTTTAGTTAATACTTCATAAATACTACTTGATATATCATTTTTGTCTACACCAACGCCGGTAGTGGCATTTCCTTGTGGATCAAGATCAACAAGTAACACCTTTTTATCTAAAACACCCAAAGAGGCTGATAAGTTTATACTAGTAGTGGTTTTTCCTACACCACCTTTTTGATTTACAATTGCAATTATTTTTCCCATCTGCTTCACCTTATTTTCCTCAAATATAATTGTATCAAAAAAAACTAAAAAAAGAAAGGGCTTTTATTTATTTTTTTAGAGTTCGCACTTTGTTGCTCACTATTTTTAAAGCCTAAGGTCTTTAAAAAAGTAATTCAAAGCCATAAAGTCTTTGAATTAATAGTTATCTTTTACATATAAGTTTTTAAAGTTTAAATCATAATTATCAAAATATATTTGTAAAAATATACAATTTATAGTAAAATACTAAGTAAGAAGGAGGAATTTTATGAATAAGAAAATATTATATACAATATTAATCATTATTTTTATTGTAGTTGTTCTATTCTTTTGCTTAAGATATTATTATAAAGAAAAAGAAACTAATATAAATCTTTCTAATAATAATTCCAAAGAAAGTATAAAAGAAAATACCATTAACGAAAACAACACAATCAAGGAAGAGAAAGAAAATATTCCTAAAAAAGAAGAAAATAATTCAGATGATAAATTACCAGAAGACACTATAATAAAGGATGAGGATATAGCAGTATCCAAAAATAAAATTACTATAATAGATGAATCAAAAGATGCTGCCTGCGCTTCAGCAATAGAATATTATTACGAAGATAGTAATTATAAATATTATTTTACCTGTGTAAAAAGTGGAAGTATCTTTGTTATAGTGGACGGTAAGAAATATAATATCAAAGAAGCACTAAATAATAAGATAGTAACTATGGATGAACTTGAATTAAATGGCTTTAAACCACTTAAAGAAGAAAAGAATCTTCAAAAGTACTAATTAATTAAAAATAACAAAATTACTTGACATAATCAAAATAAAAATATATAATAAAATAGCATTTGACTTGGAGGTGTATTATATAATGAAAAGAACATATCAACCTAACAATAGAAAAAAAGCAAAAAAGCACGGTTTCTTTAGTAGAATTAAAGGTAATGTTTTAAAAAGTAGAAGAGCAAAAAAAAGAAAAAAATTATGTGCTTAAAACATAATTTTGTTTTCTTTTTTTCTTTTATCCAAAATGAAGAAAATTGAAATAATAAAATCATCTCGTGAGTATACCGAGATAATAAATAATAGTAAATCAAAAAAAAGTAAATATTTTAGTATTTACTATCGAAAAAATAATGATAGTAATAGGTATGGTATAACAGTTCCTAAAAAAACTGGTACTGCTGTTACTAGAAATAAAATAAAAAGAAGGATAAAAAACATTATTGATAATAATAAAAAAGTCGTGCATAATGGTTATGACTATGTTATAATTATTAAGAAAGGTATATTAGATTTAACATATAAAGAAATAGAAAATGAGTTGTTAAAACTAATGAGTATAGGTGATAAATTTGAAACAAAATAAAAAAACAATAAAAATCATATTATTAATTTTAAGTTTAGTAATGTTAACTGGGTGTACAAAGACCCTTACTGGAGAGGATAAAAAACCAGTAAAATATGAGGAAACAGGTAAGGCACTAACTGAAAATGTTTTGTGTAGGCCAACAGATGAGAATGTTATAGAAATTTATAAAGAAAACAAGGTAGATGTAGATAAATTACCAAAATGTGAATCATTTAAACCATTTGCAGAATATGAAGGATTATGGACTACAATTTTTGTAAAACCATTAGCATGGGTAATAATAAATATAGGACTATTGTTAGAAAAAACAGGACTAGGAAAAGGCCTTGCAAACGGCTCTGCTATAATTTTATCTTGTTTAGTAATAAGATTAATTTTGTATCCATTAACAAGAAAGACAGCAATGCAGTCTGAAAAATTAAAAGAAGTTCAACCCCAATTAGAAAAACTAGAGAAGAAATATAAAGATAAAACTAGTGAAGAAGATCAAAAGAGAAAAGCTGAAGAAATGATGGCAATTTATTCAAAACACAAAATAAATCCATTATCAAGTTGCCTACTATCTTTTATTCAAATTCCATTACTATTTGCTTTTCTAGAAGCAATTAATAGAACACCAGTAATATTTGAAAATAAATTTCTAAAACTAGACATGGGTACAACAATATCACATGGAATAATGTCAAATCTTTGGTATGCATATATAATTTTCTTATTATTAATACTTGCAACTTCTTATCTATCATTCAGAAAGACATTAAAAGATCAAACAGCAATGGCAAAACAAATGAAAGGTACTATCTATTTTATGTTAGCAATGATTTTAGTAGCAGCATTTAGTTTACCAGTGGCACTAGGATTATATTGGATAACATCTTCACTATTTACAGTGGTACAAAACATGATAGTAGAAAGAAAGAAGGCAGAGAAGTAATGAATAAGTATTATTATGAAGGAAAAACAAAAGAACAAGCAATGGAAATGGCTATCGAAGATTTAAAGGTATCGGAAGAAGATTTAATAATAAATAAAGTAGAAGATAAGTCTAGTTTACTAAAAAAACTAGTAAGAATAGAAGTATTAAATATGAATGAGGTAGTTTCATTTATTAAAGATACAATAAATGAAATTATAAGCAAAATGAATACCGAAGCCAACCTTGAAGTTAGAAGAAGAGATAACAGTATATCAATAACAATTTTTTCTGATAACAATGCCATATTAATAGGAAAAAATGGTAAAAATGTATCTGCTCTTCAACTACTAATAAGACAAATGGTTAATAGTAACTTAAAAGAACCATTATCAATTATAATAGATGTTGGAAACTATAAAGAAAAGAGGGCAAGAAATATAGAATATTTAGCAAAAAAATTAGCTAGAGAAGCGTATAAAACCAAAACAGAAATAACAATGGATAGCATGAATTCTTATGAAAGAAGGCTTGTTCATTCAGCGTTAGCAGATGATAAATATGTTTATACTGAGTCAATTGGTGAAGAACCAAATAGGAAAGTTGTGATTAAATTAAAAGGAGAGTAATCTTCTTTTTTCCTTTGTATAAACATATAATAGCATATTAGAAGGAGGTGAATAAATGAAGTATATTGAGAAAATAAGTAAAATATTTGACATTGATGAAATGTATATAAGTCTAATTTTAAAGACAATAATTATAGTTTTTTTAATATTAATATTAGGAAAAATTGGAATAAAAATAATAAAGAAAACTAAAGATAGTAAAAAAGAATATAATTATACAAAAAAATATAAATTAATAATAAAAATTATAATCATAGTAGTAATAATGGTAATATGGGGAAAGTATGTAAAAAATATTTTGACATTAATAAGTTTAGTATCAGCAGCCTTCACAATAGCAATAAGGGATCTAATATTTAACTTTTTTTGTGGATTATATATAAAAATAGTAAAGCCATTTCAGGTAGAAGATAGAATAGAAATAAATGAATATAAAGGAGATGTAGTAAATATTAATACAATGAACTTTGAAATATTAGAAGTATCAAACTCTGACATGACAGGCCAAAGTACAGGAATAATCATTCATTTACCAAACTCCATAATATTTAGTTACCCATTAAAAAATTATAATAAAGCTTTTAAATATATATGGGATGAAATAACTATAAGAGTACCATTAGAGGCTGATATTGTAAAAACGAAAAAGATATTATATAAAATTGTGAATTCTAATGAAGTCATAAAAAAAATACCGGCAAAATTAAAAAAGCAAATAAATAATGTATCAAACACTTATCGCATATATTATAATCAATATGATCCTATGATATATACCAAAATAAATGAAAGTCATGTTGAATTACAAATAAGATATTTAATTCATCCTAAAAAGGCTAGATATATAGAATCTATACTTACAAGTGAAATCTTGTTGGCTAATAAAAATGGTCAAATAGAATTATACAAATAAATGTAAAAAACGTTGAATCAATCTAAAGTGCACAATTGAGTGCAATTGAATGCTAAAAGTGTATTTTTAAAAGAAAATGCACTTTTTATAAGTCAAAATTGTAATTTTTAATTGAAAAAAGTTGAAAATAATTAAAAATATGATATATTATTAATTGTCAAAGAACTTTTGTTCCACGACGAAAAGACAAAAAGTGCCTATTTTTTTAAAACTAAGTGCACAATCTGTCAGATATTTATTATATGGTGGCAATTTATTTGTCAATTAGATATTTATAATGAACGCTTATAAATATCTTTTTATTTTTTTGTTTTGAAATTATATTTATTTTATAAATTGGAGTAAAGACTAAAATGAACGCTATGCGGTCTTGACTACCAATTTAAAAATAAATCTTTTAATATTAACAAAAAATAAAAGAAAAAAACTAATACTTTAATAAAGAATCATTTAAGATAACTTCATCAGGTTTAATATAATAACAATTAAGAGATTTTAAAATATATTCATCACATAGAAATAACATAGCTTCATATGGAGATTTTCCATTTAGCGAATCTCTACATAAACTATTTATATTATTCATAAATAAATCACAATCTTCTTGGGTAATATTTTTGAATGAAGATCCTTTTGGTAGTATATACCTAATAAATTCATGATTTTTTTCTATCATGCCTTTTTGACATGACATATGAGGATCACAAAAGAATAATTTAGTTACTTGTTCGCCAGTAGAATGCATACATTCTATATTTAATACATCAAAAAATTCATGACCATTGTCAGTTAAAATAACTTGAAATAGCCTTTTATAATCATCATATGGTATTAATTGTTGTAGTATATTAAATATTCTTGATACTTCTTTAGTTGTTTGATTTTCTAATTTAAATATTAGCATAAATTTAGATTTTCTCCATAAAAGAGTAAGAAAACAATCATTTTCATCTTTTAATCCTTCAACAGTATCCATTTCAACAATATTCATATCTGGATTGTTGGAAATGTACTCAATAAAATCATCATATGTTCTACCGATTAATATTTCACGCTCTTTTCTAGTTCTGCGCTTGTTAGAATTTTTTCTTTTCTTATATTTAACAATTCTTGGAAAGTCTAAAGGACCAAATTCAAAGACACCATTATTAACATAGTTATAAAAGGATGGTTTAGAAAAATCTAAAATATCAGGATGATTAATATATAAATGATTTATTGTTTGTCCTTTTTTGATAAGAGGAGTAAGAGTTGTATTAATATTATATACTTCTTCAGGAGTTAAATTAATACCTTTTCTAGCTTCACTTTTAACTTCTCTATAAGTGTCGTCTGCTTTTCTAGCGTAATAAGTATATCTTTCTTTCCTACATCCACTTCTAGACTTACATCCATTACAAACATAGGGTGAGTTGGATAATCGTTCACAAGATAAATATTTATCAAAGTTATTGTTTTTATAAGAGCCATAACTTTTAGGTTGTGAATAAACCTTATTTCTATCTATTTCTCTTAAAATAGTTGAATGAGATCTGTTAATTTCTTTTGAAATTTGATTGATGGATTTATTATCATTTAATCCATCTTCTATATTTTTTCTATCTTCATATGATAGATGACAATAATTTGTCATTAGCTTTTAATACCTCCTTTAATGACAAATAAATTGCTTAGATAGTATTATACACTATTATAAAACTTATTGCACAACTATTGTGCACTTCATATTTTAAAATACATAAATGTAAAAAAGAATAGTAAAGTAAATAATTACTTTTATTTTTTTTCATATTATGGTAAAATACTATGGAAGAAAGAAGGAATACTATGGAAGATACAATTGTGGCTATTTCTACAACTACGGGAGTAGGTGCCATTTCAATAATAAGATTAAGTGGTAATGAAGCTTTGAATATAGCTAGTAAAGTGTTTACAAAAGATTTAACTAAGGTACAATCCCATACTATACACTATGGTTTTATAGAAGATAGAAATGAAAAAATAGATGAAGTGTTAGTAACTGTAATGAAGGCTCCTAAAACATTTACTCGTGAAGATGTAGTAGAAATAAATTGCCATGGTGGCGTTGCAACCACTAATAAAGTATTAGAAGTATTATTAGAAAATGGTGCTAGACTAGCAGAACCAGGTGAATTTACTAAAAGAGCTTTCTTAAATGGTAGGATAGATTTACTTGAGGCCGAAGCCACTATGGATTTAATTTCCTCTAAGGCCGAGTCAGCAAGAAAAATATCTATGAGTACATTAACAGGAGAAACCTCTAATTTAATTAAAGATTTAAGAAATGAATTAGTGGGAATAATTAGCAACATAGAAGTAAATATTGATTATCCAGAATACGAAGATATTGAAGTATTAACAAACGAAAATGTTCTTCCAAGTGTCCAAAAGTTTAAAGAAAAATTAGAAGAAATAATTAGAAAGTCAGAAGATAGTAAAGTGATAAAAGAAGGGATAAAAGTAGGTATAATTGGGAAACCAAATGTAGGTAAAAGTAGTCTCTTAAATTCATTATTAGAGGAAGAAAAAGCAATAGTTACAGATATTCCTGGGACTACAAGAGACATAGTGGAAGGTTCTTTAATAATATCGGGAATACCATTAAATATAATAGACACAGCTGGAATTCGTAAAACTGATGATACAGTAGAAAAGATAGGTGTTGAAAAAAGTTTAAAAATGATCGACACGGCAGATTTAGTAATTTACATTTTAAATAATAATGAAAAGATGACTGATGAAGAAAAAGAACTACTAGATAAAACAAAAAATAAGAAAAGAATTATAGTGGTAAATAAAATCGACCTAGAAACAAAATTAGATAAATCACTATTAGATAACTATATAGAAATATCAGCAAAAGAAAATATAGGAATTGATAAAATAAAAAATGAAATAAAAAGATTATTTAATATTGGTGAAATATCATCAAATGATATGACATATTTATCTAATGCTAGAAGTATAGCATTATTAAAAAAATCATTAAATAATATAAATGAAGTAATTGAAGAAATAAACAATGATAACCCAATAGATATTGTAGAATTAAGTCTAAAAGATGCATGGAATAATTTAGGTGAAGTAATTGGAGAAACATATACTGATGAATTATTAGATGAATTATTTAGTAGATTTTGTTTAGGAAAGTAGGTGTAAATATGAATTATGAAGTAATAGTAGTAGGTGGAGGTCATGCTGGATGTGAAGCGGCAGTGGCATCAGCTAGAAAAGGTCATAAAACATTATTAATATCCGGAAGAATAAATAATATAGCGACAATGCCATGTAATCCATCAATCGGAGGTTCCGCTAAAGGAATAATAGTAAGAGAAATAGACGCTTTAGGCGGAGTAATGGGAGAAGTAGCGGACAAAACATTAATACAAATGAAAATGTTGAATTTTGCTAAGGGCCCTGCAGTAAAATCACTTCGTGCTCAAGCAGATAAAATAACATATCCTAAAGAAATGTTAAAACTACTAAGAGAAGAAACCAACTTAACAATAAAAGAAGCAATGGTAGAAGATTTAATAGTAAAAGATAATACCGTTTATGGTGTTGTGTTAGAGGATGGAACAAATATAACTTCAAATATAGTAATATTAACAACAGGAACATACTTAAAATCAGATATTTTGATAGGGAATACTAGAACAAGAAGCGGTCCCCATAACGAAAAGCCATCGATGCATCTATCAGATAACTTAAAAAAATATGGATTTAAAATATTAAGGTTAAAAACAGGTACTCCACCAAGAATAGATAGAAGTACCATAGACTTTTCCAAAACGCAAAGAGAAGATGGAGATAAAAAGTATTATACTTTTTCTCATACCAATCCACCAATTTATGACATAAACAATCAAGAACCATGTTATTTAATATATACAACAGATGAAACTAAAAAAATAATTAATGAAAACTTATCTAAATCAAGTATGTATGGTGGACTAGATGATATAACTGGTGTTGGGCCAAGATATTGTCCATCAATTGAAGATAAAGTAGTAAGATTTAGTGATAAGGAAAAGCACCAATTATTTCTAGAACCAGAGAGTATTTACTATGATGACATATATGTTCAAGGATTCTCTACAAGTATGCCAAGAGATATACAAGAAAAAATGGTACATTCATTACCTGGATTAGAAAAAGCCAAAATATTAAGATATGCCTATGCTATTGAATATGATGCTATATATCCAACACAAGTAAAACCAAATCTAGAAACAAAAGTATTAAATAATTTATTTACTGCTGGCCAAATAAATGGTACTAGTGGATATGAAGAAGCAGCTTGCCAAGGCTTAATAGCGGGTATCAATGCTGGATTAAAACTAGAAGGAAAAGAACCATTAATATTAAAGAGAAATGAAGCTTATATAGGTGTACTAATAGATGATTTAGTAACCAAAGGAACAAGAGAACCATATCGTATGCTAACATCAAGAGCAGAATATCGTTTACTTCTAAGACATGATAATTCAGATTTAAGACTAAGAGAATATGGACATCAAGTCGGGCTTGTAACAGGAGAAAAATATCAAAAATTCATTGAAAAGAAAAATAATATAGAAAAATTAAAAAATAAATTAAAAGAAATAAAAATAATTGTTGATAATGAAAAAAGAAGAGTTGGCATGTCAGTATATGATTACTTAAAAAATCCAACTTCCAATTTGCAAGCAATAATAGAAACAAATAACTTAGATTTAAATTATCCACAAGACGTTGTTGAAGAAGTAGAAATTCAAATAAAGTATGAAGGTTATATCAAAAAAATTGAACGAGAAGCAGAAAAAATGTTGAAAAATGAAGAAAAGCAAATTCCTGCCGATATAGATTATGATAGAGTACCTAATTTAGCTAGTGAAGCAAGACAAAAATTGAAAGAAGTGCGACCTCTAAATATAGCACAGGCCATACGAATAAGTGGAGTTAATCCAGCTGATATATCAATACTATTAGTATATTTAAGGAAGTATTACAATGAATAAAGAAGAATTCATAATAGAACTAAAAAAGATAAAAATAGAATTAGATGATGCTAAACTGGCAAATTTAGATAAATATTACAATATATTGACAGAAGAAAATAAAAAATATAATTTAACAAGAATAATAAGTAAAGAAGATGTATATTTAAAACATTTCTATGATAGTTTGACAATTAACAAAATTGAAAATATAAATAATCAAAGTATATGTGATCTTGGTTCAGGAGCAGGTTTCCCAGGCCTAGTATTAGCAATATGTTTTCCTAATACCACAATAACACTGATAGAAGCAAATAGTAAAAAATGTTATTTTTTAAATTTAGTAAAATCACAATTACAATTAAATAATGTAACAATTATAAATACAAGAAGTGAAGATTATGCTAAGAATAATAGAGAAGTATATGATATAGTAACTGCTAGAGCTGTAGCACCATTAAAGCATCTATTAGAATATGGTGTTCCACTAGTAAAAGTAAATGGAAAATTTATAGCAATGAAAGCAAATGTAGAAGAAGATGAAAAAAATATTGATAACTACTTAGAAAAATTAAATATAAAAGAAGAAAAAAAGCTAATCTTTAAACTTCCTATAGAAGGAAGTTTAAGGACCCTAATAAAATATTTAAAAATAAAAGAGACAAATAAAAAATACCCAAGAAGATACAATGAAATAATAAAAAAAGACTTATAGAAAAATAAAGAAACGAGTTTTTAGAAAGAGTAAAAATTAAAAAAATTACTCTTTTTACTTTGTTAATCCAAGAAATTTGACAAAATATCTTGTAAATTTTACAAATTTATAGTATCATTATACTAGAGTAGGAAAAAAGAAATTGAAGAGGGTGTATAACTATGAAAATGAATAAAGAAGTAGTAATGGTAAAACTTTCAGACATAATACCAAATAGATTTCAACCTAGATTGACATTTGATGAAGAAGCACTAAATGAATTAGCAAATTCAATTAAAGAACATGGTATAATTCAACCACTAATTTTAAGAGATTTAGGTAGCAAATATGAAATAATAGCAGGAGAAAGAAGATATAAAGCTTCTACTATAGCAGGGTTAACTGAAGTACCAGCAATAGTAGGATCAATGGATGACCAGACAAGTGCTGAATTGGCATTAATTGAAAATATTCAAAGAAAAGATTTGTCCGCTATTGAAGAAGCAAAGTCTTATAAAAAAATACTAGATATGGGTAATTTTACTCAAGAAGAATTAGCAAAAAGAATGGGAAAAAGCCAATCTACTATAGCTAATAAAATGAGATTATTGTCACTAACAAACGAAGTACAAGTTGCACTTATGAATAATCTAATATCAGAAAGACATGCAAGATGCTTATTGCAAATAAAAGATGAAGATTTACAAAAACAAGTATTAAATAAAATAATAAGTGAAAGAATAAATGTTAGAGATACTGATGAATATATTAAAAATTTACTTGGAATATCAAAGGAATTACCACCACAACCAGATAATACTGAACATGGTATAGATTTAACAAAACCAATTGATAATACAGTAAATCCATTATATGAAAATCCTTTACCACCATTAGTAGAAAAAGTAGAAGAGAAAAAAGAAGAAAATCCAAATGTTTATACACAAACTAAAAATATGGATTTTGTAAATATAAGTGCTTTAGATAATGAAATATCAAATTCTAATTCTGAAAACCAAATACCAAATCCAATTGAAGAAGAAAGGAATACTAATTCTATGTCAAATACTACATCATTTAATGAACCACAACCTCAAAATAATACACAATTAGCAAATAATAATAATATTTCCAAAGTAAAATATGCTACCGCAATTAAACTTGCTAAAGATGCCATAGAAAATATCAAATTGGCAGGATATGAAGTAGCCTTAGAAGAATTAGAAACCCCAAATGATTATCAAATAATCATAAAAGTTCAAAAATAAGAATAAAATATTAAAATATCACTCATAATTAAAACGAAAGGGTGATATTTTTTATATGAAAAAAATAATAATTATACTAACTATGTTAACATCAATATTAATATATAATGAGTTCAAAAATAATGAAGTAATAATTCCAGATACCGCTATTAGATTAAGAGTAATTCCAAATAGTAACTCTTCATTAGATCAAAGTATGAAAAACAAAGTAAAAAAATATTTAGAAAAAAACACTTATGCAACATTAAGCAATGTAACAGACATTGAAGAAGCAAGGACTAAAATAAATGACAGTTTATCAAATTTAGACATTAACATTAACAAGATTTTTAAAGATAATAAATATAATATGGAATATACAGTAGACTTTGGTTATAATTATTTTCCTGAAAAGAAATATCGTGGGCTAAAATATGAAGAAGGATACTATGAATCATTAGTTATAACAATCGGAGAGGGAAAAGGAGATAATTGGTGGTGCGTTTTGTTTCCTAATTTGTGTCTTGTAGATTTAGAAAACAAAACAAATGTTGAATATAAATCATGGATAGTAGAACAAATAAATAAAATATTATAGTTATTAATACATATATTTAGATAGGTGATAAATTTGAAGATAATAACGATATTTTTAATAGCAGTAAGCCTATCAATGGATGCTTTTTCTTTGGCATTAATATATGGGACACAAGGAATAACTAAAAAGCATAAGATCTTACTTTCTTTAATAGTGGGAATATATCATTTTATAATGCCATTAATTGGAGTAGCAATAGGAACAGTGATTACTAAAAAAATATTAGTAAATCCTAATATAATAGTAGGAATAATATTATCCCTAATAGCCATAGAAATGATAATATCTAGTTTTAAAGAAGAAGATAAAAAGTTTTTATTAACAATACCAGGTTATTTATTATTTGGATTATCTGTAAGTATTGACAGTTTAACTACTGGTATAGGATTATCATTGATAACACAAAAGTATATATTTTCATCATTCATTTTTGCTATAACTAGTTTATCATTTACCTTTTTTGGCCTAAATATAGGAGATAGATTAAACAAAAAGTATGGAAGAATTTCTACCATATTAGGTGGAATAGTTTTATTCGTACTAGGAATTCTTTATATATTTAAATGATAATGTAAAATAAAATGTAAAAAAATAAAATATTATTGACTAATACTCTTTTAAAGAATACAATAAAGTAAAGAACAGGAGTGGAGTATGTATGTCAAAAATAAAAATAGAGGGTGGATATAACCTTTCTGGAACAATAGAAATATCTGGTTCTAAAAATAGTGTAGTTGCCTTAATACCTGCTGCAATACTATGTGATGAAACAGTAGAGATAAGTAATGTTCCAAATATTTCTGATGTTGATTCGTTGGAGGAAATACTTTTACATTTAAATGCTGGGATCAAGCGAAAAGAAGGAACAGTTATAATAGATTCTAGTAAAATAGTAAATAAAGAAATACCAGAAGAAATGTCAAGAAAGCTAAGGGCATCCTATTATTTTATGTCATCGTTATTAGGCAAATACAAACATGTTGAAATGTATTTTCCTGGTGGATGTTCAATCGGCGAAAGACCAATAGATCAAACTTTAAAAGCCTATCGTTCTTTAGGCGCAACTGTAATAGAAGAAGAAAATAGATATACAATAACCGCAGATGAATTAATAGGAAATAAAATATATTTAGACATGCCGAGTGTTGGAGCAACCATCAATGCAATACTAGTAGCAACAAAAGCCAAAGGTATTACTACAATAGAAAATGCCGCTAAAGAACCTGAAATAGTTAATGTTGCAACATTTTTAAATAACATGGGTGCCATAATAAGGGGTGCTGGTACCGAAACAATAACAATAGAAGGAGTAGAGTATCTACACAAAGCGTTTCATGAAGTGATACCAGATCGTATAGAAGCTGGAACATATGTGATAATAGGAGCTTTATTAGGAGATAACTTAACAATAAAAAAAGTAATACCATCACATATTGAGTCCTTAACATCAAAATTAATTGAAGCTGGTGTTGATATTAAAATAAAAGAAGATGAAATATTAATAAATGCAAAAGATAAATATAAAGCTGTAAATATAAAAACCCAACCATATCCAGGCTTTCCTACAGATTTACAACAACCAATGATTCCATTTTTAACAAAATGTCATGGTACAAGTACAGTAGAAGAAACTATTTATGAAAATAGATTTCAAAACATATATGATACAAATAGAATGGGGGCAAATATTATAGTAAAAAATAATAAGATTGCCAAAATAAAAGGTGTAACTCCATTACATGGAAAAGATGTAACAGCAACAGATTTAAGGGGAGGAGCCTCAATGTTGATATGTGGCTTAATAGCAGATGGAACTACACAAATAGAAAACATAAATTACATATTAAGAGGTTATGACAATATTTGCGAGAAATTATCTAAAGTAGGTGCTAAAATAGAGTTAATATAATATAATTGAATAGGTGAACTATGAAAAAGATTTTATTAGTATTAACTCTTTTTTTATCATGTTATTTCATATATAGTTTTACTAACGATAAGAAAATATCGTATTTAACAATAGGAGATTCATTATCAAAGGGAACTAGTGAATATGGTACTTCTAGTAAAGGATATAGTGAACAATTAAAAGAATATTTATCGAATAATCAAAAATTAAAAGACTATAACAAAACTTTTACTTCTAATGACTATAGAGTTTTGGATATTATAAAAATATTATCATATAATGAAAAGAAAGATAACTATTCATTAAACAGATTAATAAAGGAAGCAGATATAATTACCATTTCATTAGGTATGAATGAAATATATAATAAATTAGAAAAAAAAGATCAGAATATTTATAGTTATATAGATACTTTAATAAATGACTATGCCAAAATATTTGATTACATAAATAAATTTCATCATCAACAAGTATTTGTGTTAGGTTATTATAATGTTACAGAAAATTCAAATGATATATTTGAATATGCTAACTACAAATTAAAAAAAGAATGTTTAAACAGAAAATTTATATATATAGATTTATCAAAACAATTAAGTAAAAATCCTATGTACTTTTCAAAAAAAGGCACTTTTATCCCAAATTTTGAAGGTTATGAAAAAATTTCACAAATAATAGTTGAAAAAATACAAAATAACTGATATAATATACCATGTAATTTTATTACTATGACATTTGTCATGGCGGAAGGAGAGATAAAAAATGAAAAAGAATATTCATCCAAATTATGTAGAAGCAACTGTAACATGTGCTTGTGGAAATACTTTTAAAACAAAATCAACTGAAGAAAATATTCAAGTTGAAGTATGTTCAAAATGCCATCCTTTTTATACAGGTAAACAAACATTAGGCTCTAAAAAAGGACAAGTTGAGAAATTTAATAAAAAATTTGGTTTTGATACAGAAAAATAATGTGATTAATTCACATTTTTTTTGTTTTTTAGTAATAAACATAGATTTTTTACAAAAAATTTGATACAATTAACCTAGTGATATAAATGAGATTGAAAAAATTATCAAAAAGTATTATTGAACTTTTAAATATTGTAAAAGAAAACTACTCACTTGAGTTGTTTTTCGTGTTGTTCAATTTAATAAATGGTTTAATACTCAGAATCAATACTGTAAATAATCCTTTTAGATTGTCACCATTATTAATTGATTTAAGTTTTCTTATACTGGTATCACTTTTACCAAATAAAATAAAAGAAAAAAGAAGAATATACTATTTAATGATAATGACAGTAATTTTTACCATAGTATGCATAATAAATAATATTTATTACAATTATTATAAATCATTTGCTTCTTTTTCTATACTAGCAAACATTGCTTTTGCAGGAGATGTTAGTAATGCAATATTTGAAAAAGTGTTAAAGGTAACTGACTTAATTTATATTTGGTGTCCGATTTCCCTTTATGTAATGTATAAAATGAACAAAAGAAAAAAAATATCATTGAAAAAAGTAAAATTTATAAATAAAAAAATTTCAAATAAACTAGTAATAATATCATTAATTCTATTTGTTGTTGGTGCTATATCAATGCCAATGAGTTCATGGAATAGACTATATAAATTATGGAATAGAGAATCCGTTGTTATGAATTATGGAATTTATGTTTATCAATTAGATGATTTTGTACAAAGTTTAACGCCTAAAATAAATAGTATATTTGGCCATGACAAAGCTTTAAAAAAAGTAACAGACTATTATAAAGAACATAAGTATATAAAAAAAGAGAACAAGTATACTAATATATTTGAAAACAAAAATGTATTAGTTATACATGCTGAAAGTATGCAAACTTTTCCTATGAATTTAAAATTTAATAATAAAGAAGTAACACCAAATTTAAATAAACTTGCTAATGAAGGTCTATTCTTTAACAATTTCTATGCAGAGGTGGGTGTTGGAACCAGTAGTGATAGTGAATTTACTTTTAATACATCACTGATGCCTTCAACAAAAGGAACTGCCTTTGTAAATTATTTTGATAGAGAGTACGTAGCAATTCCAAACCTTCTCAGAAAAAAAGATTACTATACATTTAGTATGCACGCTAACACCGGAGATTTTTGGAATAGAAACAATATGTATAAAGCGTTAGGATATGATAAATTTTATAGTAAAGAATCATATTTAATAGATGAAGAAATAGGCTTAGGATTGTCTGATGAATCATTTTTTAAACAATCTATAGAAAAATTAAAAGAAATAAAGGATAAGCGTGGATCACCATATTATGGTCTACTGATAACGTTATCAAATCACACTCCATTTAATGATTTAGAATTAACTGAAGAATTTGATACAAGTATAACATTAAAAACAGAAGATGGCATAATAGTTAGGGATTACCTAGAAGGAACAACAATGAATAATTATTTGAGATCAGTCCATTATGCAGACAAAGCAATAGGAGATTTTGTCTCCGGGTTGGAAGCGGAAGGATTATTAGATAATACAGTTTTAATAATATATGGTGATCATGATGCAAGATTAAGTTATAATGAATTTAACTTATTATATAATTACGATCCGGTTAATGACAAAGTAAAAGAAGAAACAGATAATGGATATATACCATATAGCAAATATAATTATGAATTAGATAAAAAAGTTCCATTAATAATTTGGACAAAAGATAAAGAAATAAATGAAATTGTAAATACACCTATGGGAATGATTGATGTTTTACCAACAGTCGGAAACATGCTTGGTATACATAGTGATTTTCAATTAGGAAAAGATATTTTCAGTTTAGACAGTGAAGATAATACCGTAGTGTTTGTTGACGGTTCATATTTAACATCAAAAATATATTATAATGCTCCAAAAAGCGAAATATATGCTATAATAAATAATGTAGTAAGCGAAGAATACATTAAAGAAAGAGCAGCATATGCTAATGATATAATTGATGTTTCTAATGATATCATTTCATATAATCTAGTAAAAGAATTAAAAGGTGTTTGCAGTAGATGAACTAGTAGTATATTGAAAGGAAGATAAAAATGCTAAAATTTATAGTATGCGAAGATAATGAAGAAGATTTAACTAGTGCAGTACAAACCATAACGAAAGCTATGATGAATTATGATATAGAATATAAAATATTGAAATTTTATAGACATAACAAAGAATTAGAAGCAGTAATAAATGAACCATTTGATACCAAAATATATTTACTTGATATAGAGTTACCAGTGGTTGGAGGTTTAGAAATAGCCTCTGAAATAAGAGAAATAGATGACAAAAGTTATATAATATTTGTAACATCACATCCAGAATGTAAAAATGATATATTCTTTTCAAGATTAGAAGCAATAGATTATATATCAAAACAATATAGATATCAAGAAAGAGTTGAAGAAACTATAAAGTATATAGTGGATAGAATGTTAAGAAATAAAGTATTAACATTTACTTACAATCATACTACCTACAAGGTTCTATATAAAAATATAACATATATAGAAAAAGATCCATCTGGAGCAAAAAGTATAATACATTTTATTAATGATAAACCAAAATACACTAATAGAACAATAACAAGCTTTGAAAAAGAAATGTCACCATTGTTTTACCGTTCACATAAAGCCTGTTTAGTTAATTTAGAAAATATAAGCAAAGTAGAATATGCTGATTTTACTATTTATTTCAAAAACGGTGACTCAACAAATCTATTAAGCACTGCATGTAGAAAGGGGTTGAGGGAACGTGTTGGAAGTTTTGAAGATATTTTTGAGTAGTATATTTATGATAATATCAGTTCATATTTTTGGATTAGTAACTTCAAAGAATAGTTTAAACAAACAGATAAAATTAAAAAGCATAGTAATAATAACATTTTTTGCTATATTACATACAATAGCATGTTTATGTTTGAATGGCACTTATAAATCTATATTACTATGTACTATTTATTCATTGTACTTATACACAACATTTGACAAAGATGTGTATAAATCGATTTTTTCCGGGATTATGTATATGATCTTACTGATAATTCCAGACTTGATAACTTTGGGTTTTTCAACTAAAATTCTTGGTATAACAAAAGATTATTTTCATACACATATTGCCGGAAGTGTTTTAGGTAATTTAATAGTTAATTTAATAATGATTGGAACAATATATTTATTAAGAAAGCCATTAAGAAAAATTGTTAATTATAAATTATCAAGAAATGTAAAAATAATTATTGTATCGCTTTTAACTTTAGTTACCATAGCTGTATTCTTTTATAATTTAATTAACAACTTTAGAAATAATAACAATATTTTTATGTATTTATTGGTTATAGTAACATTAATTATAATTTTGGTAAGCCTATTAAGACAAAAAATAGATAATGAAAACATGTTTAAAAAATATGATGATTTATTAACTGTTATGAAAAATTATGAAAGTGATGTTGAAGAACAAAGAACCATTAATCATGAGACGAAAAATGAATTATTAACAATAAGAAGCAAATTATCTAATGAAAAAGATAAAGAATTATGTAATTATATTGATAGTATTATGGGTGATAAGAAACATATTAATAGTTCTAAATTCTCTAAATTTAAATATTTACCATCGAATGGTTTAAAAGGATTTCTTTATTATAAGTTTATTGAAGCTGAAGAAAAAGGAATAAGCGTAAATTTACATATCGCCAAACAAATAGAAAATAGTTTTCTTGGCAAAATGGTAACAAAAGATTTTAAAGACTTAACTAGAATATTAGGTGTTTACCTAGATAATGCTATTGAGGCGGCTAGCGCATCTGATGGAAAGAAACTTGGTATTGAAATATATAAATTAAAAGATAATGTTGAAATGATTATTTCTAATACCTATGATAATGTTATTGATGAAGAAAAAGTTGGTAATGAAAAGTATAGTACCAAAGGAAAAAATAGAGGACATGGTTTATTGTTAGTAAAGAAAATTTTAAATGAAAACAATAGATTTGAATCAGAAACAAAAATAACAGATAGAATCTATATTCAGAAAATTAAGATAAAAGAAAAATAATAAAAAAAGAATCAACTTGCGGTTATATGATTCTTTTTTTTGTTAAGTTTTAAAAAGGATTATTTTAATAAACTTTTTGGCATTTTAGGTTCATCTACGTACCAAGCTAAGCAGGCTTTAGTACCAGCACCAGCAGATAGAGAACCAATCCAACTTAATAATCTTGCTAACATTCTAATTCCTCCAAACTATATTTATTCCATATTAACTATAAGTAACATTATAATTCTTATAGTTATCATATGGCAATTGAAACATCCTATAAACTAAAGGATGGATCATTAAACTTGCATCAAGTAGTCCAAAACATAAATATGAACTAACAACACTATCTTTTAACAAAATAATAAAGATTAAGTATAAAGAACTAAGTATTATTGTTAAAATTTTATATCTTTTCCGCTTATATTTATTTACAAGCGGTCTTTTATATGTATCAGCAGGAGCATATCTTACAAGTGTAATAAAAGCTATAATACTAATGATATATTTTACATATATATTAACATCAACATATTTACATATAGTAGCAGTTCCTATAAAAAGAACTCCTGATATTATGTAGCAATGCCAACTCTTCTTAGCGTGCATTCCAAATGCGTAGGTCCTTATTATATTATAAGAAATTAAGATACAGACAACATCCTTAATAATATTTAAGATTAAAGAAATACCCAAGATAACAATGGTTTTTGTGAAAGTAATATACAACGCTTCTAAACCATAACTAATTTCATCAAGCTTATCTTGGTCATATTCAGGAAACTTAAATTTAATACTAGTCATTGATTTATTTAAAAATTTTTCTCTCATATTTCTTACCTACAAGACAAGTATAACATTTAGATAGAAAAAAAATAATAAAATAAATGAATTAACTTATAAAATACAAATAATAACATAAAGGTTAACTACGAGATAACCAAATTGGTATTTAATAGCAGACAAAATACTACTTGTAATATAACAAAAAAGATAGTATAATTAAATAGAGGTGGAAGATAAAGTGGAACTATATCAATATATAATCATAATGGTAGTCTTATTAATAATAGCTCTTGCCATTGTGAAAATGAATAAAAAGAATATTAAATTAGAATTTAATAAATTAGTTGATTTACTAGGAGGTAAAGATAACATTCTTGATACCGAGGTAGAAATGTCTAGATTCAAAGTAACATTAAAAGATATAACTAAAGCAAATAAGGAAGGAATTCTGAAATTAGGAGCTAAAGGTGTTGTTGAAATAGATGACCAATTAAAAATAATTCTAGGATCAGATGCTAAAAAATTAAAAAAATATATAGATGAATTAAAATAAGAACTTATGTAATTACAAAAAATTACAAAAAGTTCTTTTTTTCGACTTAATTCGACAAAAATCGACAAAGTAAAGTCGTATAATTGTTTTGAAGGTGGTAGAATGAATTTATTTATAATAAAAGATATAATATTAAATTTAATATTAATTACATTTCCTATATTAGTATATTTAGTTTTAGTTTGCTATCGAGAAAATATAGATAATAACAATAAAGATACGTTGTTAACAATAGCTTTAATTACATCATTATATTTATGTTTAAAATATATTCCTAGTGAAATAAATACCAAAGTATTATTATTCTGCAATATACCAATAGTAATAGCTTACATGAAAAAGAAACATTATTTAGGTATATTTTTATCAATCATAAATGTTTTATATAGTTATTATGTTCTAAATATAGAGGTAATCATAATGATTATAAAATATGCATCATATTTAGGCTTATACATATGTGCTAGAAAAAAGAATCTTAGTAGTGGTTCATTTATATTATCAATAGCCATAATTCAAGGTTTCTTTTTATCATTTGAATACTTCTTTAAAGATATAAAAGTATCAGTAAATGATTTTATATTATTATTAATAATAGTATTTATCTATTACTTTACTACATTTTCTATATTATATTTATTTAAGGTAATGGATAAAATAGAATCACTAAATACTACGATTAAAATGCTAGAAAAAGATAAAAAAATAAAAGATGCATTATTTAAATTAACTCATGAAATAAAAAATCCATTAGCAGTTTGTAAAGGATACATGGATATGATTGATTTAAATAAAGAGGAAAAAGCCTTAAAATATATTAATATAATGAAACAAGAAATAAATAGAAGCCTAAATATTATAAGTGATTTTGTCGAGTATAATAAAATTAAAGTAGTGAAAGAACAAATAGATTTAAACTGTCTATTAGATGATGTTTATGATTCTTTTAAAATACTTATGACTAATAAAAAAATAAAGTTAGAATATAAAAATCGCGATGACCAAGAAATTTATTTTAATGGAGATTATGAAAGATTAAAACAAGTAATTATCAATATATTAAAAAATGCCTGCGAAGCCTGTACAGAAAATGGTAAAATAGAAATATCTTCTAATCTATATAAAAACTATTTAGACATATTAATCGAAGATAATGGAATAGGAATGGATGAAGAAACATTAAAGAATATCAAGGAAATGTTTTATACTACTAAACAAAATGGAACTGGTTTGGGAGTAGCTTTATCAAATGAGATAATAAAATCCCATAATGGAGAATTATTATTTACATCAGAACTGAATAAAGGTACAAAAGTGACAATAAGATTACCATATTAGTGATCTTATTGTTTTAATATTTATAAATATCTGCTATAATATATAATGGTGATTTTATGGAAGATATATTTTTAAAGAATTTACCATCTCTAGATCTTCATGGTTATGATAGAGAAACAGCGCGCGTAGCTACCGAAGATTTTATAGATGAAAATATAATACTAAAAAATGATAAAATATTAATAATACATGGTAAAGGGCTAGGAGTAGTAAGAAAATCAGTTCATAATGTATTAAGTAAAAGAAAAGAAGTAACAAAATATCATACCGATAACTTAAATGATGGATGCACAATAGTTTATTTATCTGTTGACAACTAATTATCTCTATGCTATAATAAATTACAATTTTAGGGAAGATATTATATGCTAAATAAAGAAATAATTAAACAGATAAAAGAAATAAATACCATCATAAAAGAAATCATACTGCTAATATTTTTATTAATAATATGTTTAATAATATTCATTGTTGAATTAATATAATATCACCAAAATAGGGAGGTTTTATATAATGGAAGATGAAAGACAAATAAATTGGTTAAGCTTATTTATTAAAATAATAATCATATTCATATTTGCTATAATATTAATATGGTTAGTATCAAAAATAATAAATAGTAGTAAACCATCAGAGACATTTAAAAACAATATTAATAATATGGAAGAAGTAGCAGTTTCTTATTTTAAAGAAATAGATTTACCACAAGAAAAAGGAAAAAGTACTAAAATAACATTAGAGGAAATGATAGAAAAAAAATTAATTGTTTCTATCAATGAAAATAAAAAATCAACTTGTGACGTAAAAAAAAGTTACTCCAAAATAACTAGAAATAAAAAAGATTATAAAGTAGAAACTACTTTAGTATGTGGTAAAGAAAAAGATACCATAACAAGAAAATTTAGTTTTAAAGATTGCAAAAACTGTAATACAAAAACAGAAACTAAAGATAACACAAAAGATAATACAAATAAGAATACTAACAAAGATACAACCAGTACTAACACTAGCACAAACACTACAAAAACAACATATTACGAATATGTAAAAGAAACAACAACATATAGTAAATGGGCAAAAGGCAATAAAACTGGCGATAATATAGAAAATAAGTATGAGTATTATAGTACTGCAACTGAAGAATACTACACATTAGGAGCGGTATCTAAAAACAGTGCATCAGCTTCTTACACTATAAAATTAGATAAAGTTCCAAATAAAGATTACTACTTTACTATAGTTAAAGAGGTAGAATTCCTATCAAATAATGAAAAAGAATTCTTATCTAGTAATAATACATCAATATCTAAAGGAACAAAAATAAATAAATTACCAGATAGTATTAAAAATTACTCATTAACTGAAGACAATTTTACATATAAATTATCTCCATACTATCGTAAAGGATCTTTCTACATAGATGTTACATTAAATGATATAAATACAACCATATCATCTTATAATAATGTATACTTTGTACCATTAAAAGTAACAGTTAAATTTATGTCTCCTAAAATAACAGAAGAAAAACCATCAGGAGATTATGATACCATAACATACTATCGTTATGTTGAAAAAAATAAAGAAATAAAATGGTCAACAGAAACATCATTAGAAGGATATACTAAAACAGGAAATACAAAAACAGAATAGAACTTCAATAGAAGTTCTATTTTAATATTTTATCAACAATACCATAGTTTAAAGCCTCCATGCTATCCATAAAATAATCCCTTTCCGTATCATTATCAATTGTAGTAATATCTTTACCAGTAACTTCGGCTAAAATTTTATTAAGTTTTTTCTTAAGTTTTAATATCCTTTCAGCGGCAATTTTAATTTCTGTTGCCTGGCCTTGTGCTCCTCCAAGTGGCTGGTGAATCATAACTTCTGCATTGGGAAGAATACATCTTTTACCCTTTTTACCAGCAGCCAATAGAAAAGCAGCCATTGATGCCGACATTCCCACACAAATTGTGGATACATCACTTTTAATAAAATTCATTGTATCATAGATAGCCATACCCGCAGTAATAGAACCACCAGGAGAATTAATATATAAACAAATATCATCACTATTTAAACTATCTAAATATAAAAACTCTGCTACCACAACATTAGCAGTATTATCATTAATTTCTCCATTCAAAATAATAATTCTATCTTTTAATAATCTCGAATAAATATCATATGCTCTCTCGCCCATATCATTCTTTTCAATAATCGTAGGAATTAAATTCATAATTAGTCACCCATAATTAGTATAATATATAGATAGTCTATTCATAACAAAAAAAGTATGACAAAATATAACAAACTATGATATAATAATAATATAGACTATCCAAAAGGAGGAATAATATGGAAACAATAATAATAACTTTGGATAATAATAAAAAGAAAGAATATGTAAAAGGAATAAAATTAAAAGAGATAATTGAACAAGAAAAAGATAAATTAACAAATACCGTAGTAGGAGCCCTTTATAACAATAATATGATTGACTATGAAGAAACACTAACTAAAAATGGTAAACTATATATATATGATTTAAATACCAAAGAAGGAAATAAAATCTATGAAAAAGGATTACTTTATCTATTTGAAGTATCAGCAGTTGAAGCCTTAGGAAAAGATACTCAAATAATAGTTAAACATTCAATTGATAAAGGAATTTATTGCAAAGTAAATAAACCATTAACTACTGAAGATATAACAAAAATAAAAAAGATAATGAAAGAAAAAATAAAAGAAAATATACCTTTTACAAAAATAGAAACATCTAAATCAGATGCCATAGCATATTTCAAGAATAAAAAAAGAGAGGATAAAGTAAGAACATTATTCTATATAAAAACAAATTTTGTAACCCTATATAAACTAGGAGATACCTATAACTATATAATTGGAGCCCTTCCATATACAACAGGTTCTTTAAAATATTTTGACCTATCATTAATTAAAGACCATGGTGTCGTAGTAAGATTCCCATCAATATATGATAATAACAAAGTAGTAAAATATACCCATCATGAGAATTATTTCAATAGTCTTGAAGAATATGGAACATGGGGAAACAATTTAAATATAAACAACCTAGGAGAATTAAATGAATTTATAACTAATAATAATGCCGGAGATATCATTCAATTATCAGAAATAATGCAGGACTATAAATTACTTAGTATCGCAGAGCAGATAGTTTTAAATAAAGATGACTATAAAGTAATATTATTATCAGGACCATCAAGTTCAGGTAAAACAACTAGTGCCATGAAATTATCTTTATATTTAAGAAGTCTAGGATTAAATCCCACTCATCTATCATTAGATGACTATTTCTTAGAAAGATCAGAAACTCCATTAGGACCAAATGGTAAGCCGGATTTCGAGTCTCTTAATGCTATTGATGTAAAATTATTTGATAGTCAAGTTAGTAAAATGTTAAAGGGAACTAAAGTAACAGTACCAACATTTAACTTTATTGAAGGAAAAAAAGAATATAAAAGAACAGTTCAGTTAAAAGATAATGATATTCTAATAATTGAAGGCTTACATGCTTTAAATGAAGAATTATTAACTAATATACCTAGAAAGAAAAAGTTTAAAGTATACATAAGTCCATTAATATATCTAAATATTGATAATGATAATCGTATTGGTATGACTGATTTAAGATTATTAAGAAGAATTGTAAGAGATAATCGAACAAGAGGATATAATCCATCAAAAACGCTTGAATCATGGTCCGATGTTCGCGATGGAGAAGAAAAATATGTCTTCCCATATCAAGATAATGCCGATGTTATGTTTAACACCAGCCTAGCCTATGAACTAGCAGTCATCAAAACATATGCTGAGCCATTGTTATTTACCATATCCGAAGATGACCCTAACTATCAATTAGCTCAAAGACTAATAGAATTATTAAAGTTCGTTTTACCAATACCAAGTGAAACTGTACCAAAAACTTCAATATTAAGAGAGTTTATTGGAGGAAGTTATTTTGAATAAATAAAAAGCATATATTTAAGTAGGTGTAATATGAATAAATATAAACTACTTATAATAATATGCTTTTTTCTTGTCACATTATGTTTACCCAGAGTAACTGCTACTGTAAAAAATTTAAATTTACTGGGAAAGGTAATAATTTTAGATGCTGGACACGGTGGCAAGGATGAAGGTGCCAGCAGTGGTCCCATCAAAGAGAGCAAACTTAATTTAATTCTTACAAAAAAATTAGAAAAAGAATTAACATCAAGAGGAGCAACCGTTTACCTAACTCGTAAAGATAACAACGACTTATCCACAACAACTATTAATAGAAAACGAAACGACTTATACAATAGAGCTAAATATATAAATGATATTTCTCCTGATATGTATATATCCATACATTTAAATGCTTCACCATCCCCTTCATGGAGAGGTCTTCAAGTATTTTATACAGGTAATAATAAAGAAAATAAAATTATCGCTGAAACCATAACTAATCATCTAAAAGAAAACATATCTAATGTTAGAGAAATAAAAAAAGATAATACTTACTACATGTATAAATATATAAAGTCTCCAGGAGTATTAATTGAAGCTGGATTTATATCCAATCCAAACGATAATTATCTTTTAAGAGATATCAATTATCAAAATAAATTAATAACTCTAATTAGTGATTCAATCGAAAAATATTATCAAAATAAATAAAAACACTTTCAAAAAATACAAAAATAGTGTATACTTCTAATAGAGACTAAGAAGGGTGATAATATATGCAAAAAATATATTTAAAATATGATGAATATACACCACCAGTAGAATGCGACTATGGTTTTATACCAGAAATGGTTTATCTAGGATTCTTATATCCAATCAAGAAAAAGAATTATAAAATGTTTTATATCATGTTAATGACTGAAGTAGCAGTTTCAACCCTAATAATGTGCTTCATTCCCTTTATAATTGGTATAATCATATGTATTGCAATGTTATTTGTCATAAATCTCTTATTCGCAGCCAACTATAACATGATAGTAATTGAAGAACTACTAAAAGATGGCTATGTCCCATTAGACTATAATTCTTCAGATATTCTAATAAAAAAAGGAATATACTTTAAACTCCAGTAGTAGATGTATTCCTTTTATTTTTCAAAAAAATAACAAAAAATATATCATTTTTTTCAAAACTATGATATACTTTAATACAGAATAATGGGAGTTGATATTGTGGAGAAAAATTTTAAGACAATAAATGAACAAGTAGAAATATTAAAAAACAAAGGTCTTATAATTGAAGATGAAAATGTCGTTAAAGATACCCTACTCAGAGAAAACTATTTCTTTTTAATGGGTTATCGTCACGCCTTCCTTATATCGCAAAAGGAAAGAAAATTCATACCTGGTACAACTTTTAATGAAATATACTCATTATTCACATTTGATAGGAATTTTAGAAATATAATATTTAAAAATGTACTTGTTATCGAAAATCAATTAAAATCAGTAATATCATATCAATTATCCAAGAAGTATGGATATCGTGAAAAAGATTATTTAAATCCTAAAAACTTCACTCAAGATCATGATAAAGCACGCCGTGTTCGTGACTTAATTGATAAGATGAAAAGACAAATAAGAATCAATGCTACAACCCATAATGCTACAATACACTACATAAATAACTACGGTTATATTCCCTTATGGGTTTTAGTAAAAGTATTATCATTCGGAATAGTTTGTGAATTATATACTATATTAAAGAAAGAAGACCAAATAGAAGTAGCAGAAGTTTTTGATACTACACCAAGTGTCTTGTCAGATATACTAATAATATTATCCAACTATCGAAATTTATGTGCTCATGAAGATATCGTGTTTGAACATAAAACCGAAAGAGTAATACCGGATACAGAATATCATGATATGATGGAAATACCAAAAATGGATGGCGAATATATTTATGGTAAAAATGACTTATTTGCAGTAATTATAATCTTTAAAATATTACTAAATAAAAAAGCCTTTCGTTTAATGATGAAAGAAATAGAATATGAAATAGAATTGTTAGATGGAAGAGTGGATACCATTCCAATAAGTAAAGTATTAGATAGAATGGGATTTCCAGAAAATTATATAGAAATAATAGATAAGTAGGTGATAATAATGAATAAGAAAAATAATAAAATAATAATACCTCTTTTAGTATTAGTAGCCTTTATTGGTGGTTCAGTATGGACATATCTAGTAATAAATCAATTAAATAGAGGTACAACAAATTCAGTAACTAAAGGGGGAAACTATACAATAAATGAAAATAGCATATCCGGAGCAGTAGATAAAATATATGATGCCACTGTAACAGTAGCCACTTATAAAGATGGTAAAGCAGTATCAACAGGAACAGGCTTTGTCTATAAAAAAGAAGGATCAACAGCCTATATAATGACAAATAATCATGTTATATCAGGAGGCGATTCTGCTAAAGTAATCTTTAGTGATGGGACATCAGCAGATACTCAAATCTTAGGAGGAGAGACATATTCAGATATAGCAGTATTAACAGTAAGTGCTGCAAGTATAAAGCAAGTAGCAACATTGGGAAACACTGATAAAATAAAATTAGGAGACACTACCTTTGCCGTAGGAGCCCCACTTGGAGATACTTATAGTGGTACAGTAACAAAAGGAATCCTATCAGGAAAAGATCGTTTAGTAGCAGTATCATTCTCCGGAAGTAATTCTGATTACTATATGAAAGTATTACAAACAGATGCTGCTTTAAATCCAGGTAATAGTGGTGGTCCATTATGTAATGTAAATGGAGAAGTAATAGGAGTAACATCTTTAAAACTTACAGAAGAAAAAACAAGTTCAACAACAAGTTATAGTGTTGAAGGAATGGGCTTTGCTATCCCAATAGAAGACGCTCTATCATATGCTGGTATCATTGAAAAAGGTGAATCAGTAAAGAGACCATATATTGGAATAAGTATGTTAGATATAACAGATAGTTATTACTTATGGCAGGCTGGAATAACTTTACCAAAAGGTGTTGAAAAAGGAGTAGCAATTCTAGAAGTAGTATCATCTTCACCAGCAGAAAAAGCTGGATTAAAGAAAGGCGATATCATAACTAAACTAGAAAAAGAAGAAATATCTTCAGTAGCAGAACTTCGTTATGAATTATATAAACATAATCCAGGAGATAAAGTAACAGTTACTTATAATAGAAATGGTAAAGAGTTAACTTCTGAAGTAACCCTTGAAGAATCAAAATAATCTAGATTAATTCTAGGTTATTTTTTTTCCACTTCAAACTTAAATAAATTTAAGTTTTCCGTGGTGTTAGTGAGCCAAAAATATTTGTCTCCCTAACAAACAATATTTAAGTATATATTCATTGCTTCTATATAATAGATATGGTTGATATACTACTTATAGACAATTTAATTGGCTATAAGTATCACTGTAAGACTATTTAAGACTTACAGTGATATTAAAAATAAAATAATAATGTAAAAAAAATATAAAACTATTGTATTTTGTATGTAATATTTGTTATAATAAATATGACAAAAAGAAAGGTGAAAAAAGATGGAAGAATACAAAATAACATCACATAGTGATAATGAAACAATAGCGATTGCTCAAAACATAGAATCAGAAAAGTTTCCTAATATGGTAATATGTTTAAATGGCGATTTAGGTAGTGGAAAAACAATGTTTACTAAAGGATTTGCTCATGCTATGGGAATAGATGAGATAACATCTCCAACATTTACAATAATAAAAGAGTATGTCGGAGAATTACCATTATATCATATGGATGTATATAGATTAGAAGATTCACATGAAGATATAGGAATAGAAGAATACTTTGATAAAGGTGGAGTAACCATAATAGAATGGGCTGATATGATAAAAGATATCTTACCAGAAGAAAGATTAGATATCAAAATCAAAATAGCAGATGATAACACAAGAATATTAATATTAAAACCACATGGGGAAAAATATGTAAATATATGTGAGGCCATAATATGATAAGTTTATTTATAGATACATCACTTGAAGATGTATCTATTGCCTTAGTAAAAGAAGGAAAAGAATTATCTCAAATACATGAATACATACCAGGAAAACATTCCATATATGTAACTAAGTATATAAGTGATATTCTAAAAAATAATAACTTATCCCCAGATAATGTTGATGAAATAATCGTCGTAAATGGACCAGGATCATTTACTGGTATCCGAATAGGAGTAACCATAGCCAAGATGTTTGCTTATATCAAAAAAATAAGAATCGTAACCATAACATCTTTAAAAGCAAGAGTACTAGGTCATACCGGAAATTATTTACTAACAACAATAGATGCCAAACACAATAATTATTATGTTGGCGTATATGACAAAGAATATAATACTATTGAAGAGAAGTTTACTTCCTTTAAAGAAGTAGAAGAACTAAAAGAAAAATATTCCCCAGTAGTTATAGACCAAACAACACCATATCAAGTAGAACAAATTGTATCATATACTAAGAAACTAAAAAGTGAAAATCCACATGGTGTGAACCCTATCTATCTAAAATTACCCGAAGCGATGGAGAAAAAATGTTAAGAGAAGTAATAAAAGATGACCCAAGTCCCTATGTAAAATATATAGAATATATTGAAGAAGATAAAATATTAGGATATCTAAAATATTCCCTTATTTATGATCGCATGGAAATAGATAATATTCTTGTTGAGCCAGAATATCGTGGTCAAAAAATAGGAAACAAATTAATGAGTAGATTAATAAGTATAGCAATCGAAGAACATGTCGTAAATATAACTTTAGAAGTAAGAGTAAGTAATGAAATAGCCAGAAATCTCTATAAAAAGTTTGGCTTTAGAGAAGTAGCCCTAAGAAAGTTCTATTATGGAGATGAAGATGCTATACTAATGGAAAAACAGGTGATGTAAATGAAAGATGTATATATATTAGGAATAGAATCAAGTTGTGATGAAACAAGTATGAGTATTGTTAAAAATGGTAGTGAAGAAATAGCCACTATTGTACTAAGTCAAATAGATATTCATAAAAATTATGGAGGAGTAGTCCCTGAAATAGCTAGCCGTAATCATATCGAAAACATAACAATTGTTTTAGAAGAACTTCTATCTAAAGCAAATATGAAACTAGAAGACATAACCGCTATTGGAGTAACATATGGACCAGGACTAATAGGTAGTCTTTTAATAGGAGTACAAGCCGCTAAAACAATATCTTTAGTAACAGGAAAACCATTAATACCAGTTCATCATATCATAGGACACATCTATGCCAATAACCTAAAAGAAAGATTAACATTCCCTCTAATAGCCTTAGTAGTAAGTGGAGGACATACCGAACTAATCTATATGAAAGAAGACTATTCCTTTACCAAAATAGGAGGTACTCTAGATGATGCTGTTGGAGAATGTTACGATAAAGTAGCCAAAGTATTAGGTCTAGAATATCCAGGAGGACCAAAAGTAGATAAACTAGCCCATCTAGGAAAAGATACCTATAACTTACCATATCCTCTAGACGATAGTACCTATAACTTTAGTTTTAGTGGTATCAAATCCGCTGTCATAAATCTTGTACATAACGAAGAACAAAGAGGAAACACCATAAACAAAGAAAATTTATGTACGACATTCCAAAATAGAGTAGTAGGAATAATAACAAAGAAAACAATGAAAGCTATAAAAGAATATAAAGTATCAAATCTTGTCGTAGCGGGTGGTGTGTCAGCAAACTCCGGTTTAAGAGAAAAACTAACTGAAGAATGTCAAAAAGAAAACATTCACATATCTTTCCCTGAACTAAAATATTGTACAGATAACGCTACCATGATCGCCGCTGCTGCCTACTTTGCCTATCAAAAAAATATCTTTGCTGATCTAACATTAAATGCTATGGCAACAGACACCATATATAAAGAGTGGAAATAAGGATTATAGAAATATAATCTTTTTTTAATTTCTAAGGACAATCTCTATTACAATAAAAAATAATTTCACATAAAATAAAGTGATTATGAATAGAGGTGGAAAACATGGAATTCATAAATCAAAATACCGAACTAGTAATAACACTACTTACTATGACTTTAACATGGGTACTTGGCTTCATTTCCAAAAAATGTCCTTATGTAAATAATAATCTAATAATAATACAAAATATAGTGATTGGACTATCAGTATCAATATTCTATTTTATAATAACCAAAGACTTCAATTTAGCCATAACCTTAAGTGGACTATTTGCCGAAACAGGATATAATCTTATTCATAATATAGAAAAATTAATAAAGGAGGGAAATAATGGTAAACATAGTAAAGAAGATAGTACCAGAGAGTAGATACTACCTAAAATGTCCTTATGAAATGACACCAACTAGAATAGTAGTTCATAATACCGCTAACGATGCTCCTGCTCGAAATGAAATAAGTTATATGACAAATAATGACTATGAAACATCATTTCATTATGCTGTAGATGATAAAGAAATAGTTCAAGGTTTGCCTGAAAATAGAAATGGTTGGCACGCCAGTGATGGAAATGGTAAAGGAAATAGAGAAGGAATAGCTATCGAAATATGTTATTCACTATCAGGAGGAGAACGCTTTATTAAGGCTGAGCAGAATGCTGTTGACCTAATCGTAGATATATTAAATAGATATAATTGGGATATTGATAAAGTAACAAAACACCAAGATTACACTAATAAATATTGTCCTCATAGAACACTAGATATGGGTTGGGATAGATTTCTAAATATGATAAATGAAAAACTATCAGAAACTAGAGCCAGACCTTTCATAGTAGGAACAAAGATATATAACACTGAAGATATCTACCTAACTGAAACAGCAGGTTATGGCGGAGGACAAATGTTACTAACTAAAAATACTGAGTCAATAGTAAAAAAATACCACTATAATAAAGGATTATATATGGCATTAGGAACAGAAAATACATATTATGATGCAGCATGGACTAATAATTATAGTAAGTTTACAACTACTAAACCACCAGTAGAAGAACTAAAAGAAGATAATAAAGAGACAACTAAAGAATCAGAAAAAGAAGATAAAAATAGAGAAAATAATAATAATCAAGATAATAAAGATACAAATAATAATAACTTAGATAAAGAATTAGAGAGACAAAATCCATTGTTATGGTTTATAGATAAAATAATAAAATTACTAGTAAAAATATTTAAAAGAAGGAAAAAATAAATCCTTCTTTTTTAGAGTTCACACTTCGTTGTTCACTGCTATAGAAAGCCTTAATGTCTTTCTATAGAAAATCAGAGCCTATTAATAGTCTCTGATTTTTGAGTATATATTATTATCATAAAATTTACAAATAACCGAACAAAAAAGTCACAAATAACCGAATTGTGATTGACTATATTGCATTTACAGTTGAAACTAAATTATTAATAACACTCAATTATTACTATTAAACGTTTCCTGTTTTTTTATTTTATATAAATTTTATTGTTTACATACTAATAAATAATAGGATAAATAAAAACATTTATCAAACATAGCAAAAAATATAATAAATATTAGGTGTTTGCTTGTTTTTAGCATGTAAAAAATGTTATAATTGTATAGAAAGCAAGATTATAATAAACATAGGATGGTGAAATAATGATAAAAGGAAGGCCATTTGTAAAATGGGCAGGCGGAAAAAGACAAATAATAGATAAATTAAAAAAATATGTTCCTGATGAGTTTAATACATATTATGAACCATTTGTTGGAGGTGGAGCATTACTATTTGAATTATCTCCAAAGAATGCAGTTATTAATGACTCAAATAAAGAACTTATGAATGTATACGAATGCATTAAAGATGAAAAAAAATTTGAAGCAATGTGCAGAGAACTAAATACTCATGAAATGAAACATTCAGAAGAATATTATTATACAATAAGAAATATGGATAGAGATAAGAAAAAATTTAATAAAGTAGTAGATTATAAAAGAGCAGCAAGAACAATTTATTTAAATAAAGCTTGTTTTAATGGATTATACAGAGTAAATAGTAAAAACGAATTTAATGTACCATTTGGTAAAAAAACAAAAGTAAATACCTATGAAGGGCAAAACTTAGGAATTATATGTGGATTTTTAAATTACAATGATATAAAAATATTATCAACAGATTTTGAAGAAGCAGTAAAAGAAGCAAAAAAAGGAGATTTTATATATTTTGATCCACCATATGATTCAGATACCTCAACTTTCAATAGTTATACAGAGGATGGCTTTGGTAAAGAACAACAAAAGAGGTTAGCCAGAGTATATAGGGAATTATCAGACAAAGGCTGCTACGTAATGTTATCTAATCACAATACTGAACTAATAAATGAACTTTATAAAGATTATAATATACATTTAATAGAAGCAAAGAGAAGTATCAACGCCAATGGTAAAAAAAGAGGCAAAGTAGAAGAAGTTATTATCACAAATTATGAAAATAAAAGAGGCTTTGACCTATAATATATAGGATAAATAATATGATAAAAAAATATTATTATGAAGAAGATAATTTCAAATTAATACAAGGAGATTCATTAAAAGTACTAAGAAATATAGAGCCAAATAGTGTTGATATGGTATTTGCAGATCCACCATACTTTTTATCAAATAATGGAATATCTTGTAGTAATGGAAAGATGGTATCAGTTAATAAAGGTCCATGGGACAAAGCAATTAGTATAAAAGAAAAACACGAATTTAATAAAAAATGGATTAGACTATGTAAAAAAATACTAAAAGAAAATGGTACTATTTGGATTAGTGGAACCATGCATAATATTTATTCAATAGGAATGGCATTAGAAGAAGAGGGATTTAAAATAATAAATAACATTACTTGGAGAAAATTAAATCCACCTCCAAATATTAGTTGCAGAGCATTTACTCATTCTACTGAAACAATACTTTGGGCTAAAAAAGCCGACAAAAAAAATAAACATAAGTTTAATTACTCACTAATGAAAAAAATAAATAATAATAAGCAAATGAAAGATGTATGGGAAACTAGTTTAACAAAGCCTAGCGAAAAGACTTGTGGTAAACATCCAACACAAAAACCAATTGAAATATTAGAAAGAATAATACTTGCTTCTACAGAGGAAAATGATTTAATATTAGATCCATTTAATGGAAGCGGTACAACAGGAATAGCGGCAAACAGATTAAAAAGAAGATATATAGGAATAGAAAAAGAAAAAGAATATTTAGATTTAACAATAAGGAGAAAGGAAAGTGATATAAGTGAAAAGAAATTTTAATGACTTAATGTTATCATTAAAAAAAAGTATAACCCCAGCGGATTTTTTTGTTGATTTTTCTAAAGTTTATTTAAATATCAAAGATTATGAAAGACATTTAAACTTGTTAAATAGCCTGATTGGAAAAGAAAATATAGAGGAAGAATTTGTTGACTTAATAAATGAGTATCCAGAAATAATGAAATCAATACCGATTTTATTAGCAACTCACGAATATAAATTTCATATAATTAATGCATCAACAGTAGATATGTTAAATTCCATAAAAGATATGGACTTTAAATTTCTAGAAGAAAAATTTATTTGTTACGATTTTAAAGAAATTGACAAGCCGATCAACAATTATGCAGATTTTTTAAAAAATAGTGGATTATTTGACTTAATAAGTAATAGAAAAATTAAGAATCTTGTTGATTATGCGATAGGGATAGAAGTGGGATTAGATTCAAATAGTAGAAAAAATCGCAGTGGAAAAATAATGGAAGACTTAGTAGAGGAATTCATAAAAAAACTTGGAGTACCATATCAAAAACAAATGAAATATAAAGATATTGATAAAGAATATGGAACAAATCTATGTGCAATAGGAAAGGCAACAAAGAAGTTTGATTTTGTTTTTAAGAGTCCTTCAAATAACGAATTAATAGTAATGGAAGTGAATTTTTATGGAACACAAGGATCTAAACCGAATGAAACTGCAAAAAGTTATGTAGAACTAAATAATGAAATTAATAAACTAAATGGTGTTAAATTTGTTTGGATTACAGACGGAAATGGTTGGAATAAATCTAGACTGAATCTAGAAGATGCCTATGATAAAATTGAGCACTTATATACAATAAAAGATTTAGAATTAGGAGTCTTAGAAAAAATATAAATAATAATGACTTAGATAAAGAATTAGAGAGATAAAATTCATTGCTATGGTTTATAGATAAAATAATAAAATTACTAGTAAAAATATTTAAGAGAAGGAAATAATAAATCCTTCTTTTTTAGAGTTCACACTTCGTTGTTCACTGCTATAGAAAGCCTAATGTCTTTCTATAGTAATTCATAGCCATCAGTAGAAGTCTATGAATTATTTACATTGTTTGTAAAGTTATAGTAAATATTAAAGAAAACACCATAAATATTAAGGTGTTCGCTTGTTTTTAAGATATAAAAAATGTTATAATTGTATTAGGAGATATTCAAATAAGTTGGGTGCTTGCCGAACTTCTATTAAGGAAGGGAGGCGATATTATGAGCAAGAAAGATTTTTTAATTTTCTTTCAAACTATGACAATCTTCCTTTTGATTATATTGTTATTTAAAACATTTAATTAAAAAGAAAATCACCTAACTTAATGCTTTAAGTCAGGTGAAACCAAATTATTGGCAACACTCAATTGTGACTATTGAATGTTTCCTACTTTTATTTTATGCAAGTTTCCTTGCTTACATACTAATAATAGCATAAATATATACTTTTGTCAAACAGGGAAAAAGTATATATCCCTAACTACTCTATAATAAATATGGCTGATATCCTATTTAAAGACAATAAAAAAATTGGCTTTAAATAACACTTTAAGACCCAAGACTTAAAGTGACAAAAAATAACAAAATAAACATCTTACCCTTTATAATATCCCTAAAATATGATACAATGAAATAGAGAAAAGTGAGGTAACAAGATGCAAATACAAGAATTAAATAAAGAACAACAAAAAGCCGTTAATCATATAGATGGACCAATGCTTGTTTTAGCAGGAGCTGGTTCAGGAAAAACCAAAGTATTAACAAATAGAATAGCAAATCTAATCGAAAATGGAATAAGTCCATATAACATATTAGCTATAACATTTACTAATAAAGCCGCTAAAGAAATGAAAGATAGAGTAGTAAGATTAATAGGAAAAGAAGCCTATAATATTCAAATATCAACATTCCATTCCTTAGGCCTAAAAATATTAAAAGAAAACTATAGTATGTTAGGCTATGAAAAAAACTTTACTATTATAGATAGCGATGATGTCCTAACAATCATAAAGAAAATATTAAAAGATAAAAATATGTCTAAAGATAGATATAACCCAAGAGAAATAAAAAATAAAATAAGTTCTGCTAAAAATGAAATGATGAGTATAGATTCATTTGCTAAAGTAGAGTTTGATCACAAAGTAGTAGAAGTCTATAAAGAATATCAGCAAAAACTAAAAAATGGTAATTCCGTAGATTTTGATGACTTACTAATACTACCAATAAAACTATTCAGAAACTATCCTCGTGTATTAGAAGAATATCAAGATAGATATAAATACATCCTAATAGATGAGTATCAAGATACCAATGAAGCCCAATATACCTTTAGTAAATTACTATCAGCAAAGTATCGAAATATCTTCGTAGTAGGAGATAATGATCAAGCAATATATGCCTTTAGAGGAGCCAACTACAAGAATATCCTAAACTTCGAAAAAGATTATCCTGAGGCCAAAACAATCCTACTTGAAGAAAACTATCGTTCAACCAAAACCATATTAAATGCCGCTAATAGCGTAATCAAAAATAATCATGAAAGAAAAGATAAAAACCTATGGAGTAATAATGCAACTGGTAATAAAATAAAATATAAAGAAGTAGCAAACGAAAAAGAAGAAGCATCATTCGTAGGAACTGAAATAAAAAGACTATTAAGTGAAGGCATAAACGAAGAAGATATAGCGGTATTATATCGTACCAATGCCCAGTCTCGTGTTATTGAAGAAGAAATGCTAAAGAAAAATATTAAATATAGAGTTGTAGGAAGTTTCTACTTCTATAATAGAAAAGAAATAAAAGACCTATTATGTTACTTAAGGCTAATAAATAATCATAAAGATGATGTAAGTTTGCTTAGAGTAATAAATACCCCAAGAAGAGGAATCGGAGATAAAACAATTGAGACTCTAACTGAAGAAGCAACAACTAGAGAATTATCTCTATATGAAACAATAAGTAAAGGAAAAGAACTAGAGTTCAAAAACCTAATTGAAGACCTAACCAAAGCTAGTGAATCATTATCACTAACTGAATTAATAGATGAAATTTTAGAAAAAACCGGCATCAAAAAAGAACTATCAACATCCAAATTACTCGAAGATGAAATAAGACTAGAGAACCTAAATGAGTTCAAAGGTGTAACCAAAAGTTATGAAGAAGAATACGGAACAGCTTCCCTTGAAGACTTCCTAGACGAAATCTCATTAGTAAGTGACATGTCCGAACATCAAGATAGTTCAAATAGAGTAAGCCTAATGACCGTTCATTCCGTTAAAGGACTAGAATTTGATTATGTCTTCATTGTCGGTATGGAAGAAGGAATATTCCCCCACTATAATGCCATCAATGATGGAAGTAATTCCGCTATTGAAGAAGAAAGAAGACTATGTTATGTCGCTATAACAAGAGCTAAAAAAGAATTATATATAACATCAGCAGATACCAGAATGTTATTTGGTAATCCAATGAGAAATCAACCCAGTAGATTTATTGATGAAATAGATAAAGAATATATCGATAAAGAAAGACCAAAAAAACTAGAAAAAATAATAACTAAAGTAAGAAAGGCTGTCGACAAAAATGCCACTTATGAAGTAGGAGAACATATCTCTCATACCGAGTTTGGAGAAGGAATAGTAATAAGTGTTGATAAATCCATCATAACAGTAGCCTTCCCACATCCATTTGGTATAAGAAAACTAATGAAAGGCCATCCAAACATAACCAAATTATAAAAAAGAAAAGAGGAGTAGTTATGAAAAAAACACTATTAGGTTTTACCATAGTATTACTATTAATGATATCAGAAATACTAATACTAAATAACGATATAGCATCACTAAAAGCATCAAATAAGATATTACAAGAGGACCTAAAAGATAAGAAAAATATAAGTACTTTAAAAGAAGAAAAAGAAGACTTAAATACCTCAGTATCCAATTTACTTGCAGTCTCTACCTTCAGTGATGAAGATATAGAAGAAATAATGACTAGTGAAAAAACAATCTCAAAAGATCTTGAAGACAATATAACATCACTAGAAAATACCATCGTAGATTTAGAAGATAAGCTATCAAGTCTTCAAAAAGAATACTATAAATTAGTCAAAGAAAATGCTGAAAAAAATAGTTTCTATATTTCAAATGTACCCTTTATCAATCAGTATCCTAACTACCCAACCGGTTGTGAGTCAGTAGCCTTAACCATTCTTCTAAATTACTATGGAGTAGCAGTAACACCAGATGATATCATAAACAAATTACCAAAAGGAAGCGTTCCTATAACCAAAGATGGTAAACTATATGGAGGCAATCCTGAAGTAGAGTTTATAGGTAACCCATATAGTTTAAATGGATATGGAGTATATGAAAAACCAATTGCTAATGTTGCTAGCCAATATAAAAGTGGTATTAAAATAGCAACAGGAACCAGTTTTGAAAAAATACTAGAAGTAGTAAAAACAGGCAAACCAGTTATGGTATGGACCTCCATGTCACTAGCAGTCCCATATATATCACAGTCTTGGATATATGAACCAACAGGAGAAACAATTTACTGGAAGGCCAATGAGCATGCTGTAGTAATAATAGGCTATACCGAAGATAAAGTCATAATATCAGACCCAATAAATGGTAAAGCCAAATACCAATCAAAAAGTATCTTCAAAGAAAGATATAACTATTATGGAAAGAAGGCGTTATATTACTAATGAGAAATAAAAAAGTAAACAAAATATTACAATCTATAATCATAATTATAACCCTAATAATATTTAGCCTTCTAGTATATACCCTATATCAAAAAATAAATTTAAGTAACAAAAATAAAGAATTAAATAACTACCTAAAAGAACATCAAGAATTAACTGAAGAGATAGAAGATCTAAAAAACATTAAAGAAAATTATGAATTAATCAAAGAAAATAATCAAAATCTAGAAAAACAAAAACAAGACTTAGAAGATAAAATAACTACTCTAAATACAAAAATAAATAAAGTAAAGAAAGATATAGATAAATTAAAATAGTATCTATTTCTTTCTTTATAACATATAATACAGTAGGAGGTATCTATGGATTATAGTATTTTAGTAAATAAAGATAATCCCCTGCCAAGAGCATATATACCAAATACATTAGAAAATGTTCATAGTGAATATAAAGAAAACATATTACTAGATAATAAAGCCCTAGAAGCATTTCAAGAACTAAAAAGAGAAGCCTTAAGATATGGATATCATATTGATATAGTAAGTGGCTATCGAGACTATGATTATCAAGAAAAAATATATAATAAATTACTAGAAGAAAAAGGATTTACCTATGCCATAACAAGAATAGCATCTCCTGGTAAGAGTGAACATCAAACAGGATTAGCTTTAGATTTTTGTATATATAAAGATGGAAAATGTTATATAGAACATGATGTTGAAGATAAAATAGAAACTAAATGGATACATCAAAATAGTCATAGATATGGTTTTATCATAAGATATCCCGAAGGAAAAGAAGATATAACCAAATATAGTTATGAACCATGGCATTTAAGATATGTAGGAAATATAGCTAGTAATATCTATAACAATAACCTAACACTAGAAGAATATAAAGATAAAGAGTCTATTAAATAGATTCTTTTTCAGTATCGTCTCACACTATGTTGTTCGCCGTTTTCTAATGCCTAAGGTCATTAGAAAAAAGTTTTGAGCTTGTCATCTCAAAACTAAAATTATTTCTTCTTAGAATAATCACAGTACATAATAATTAACTTATATATAATAAATATGGTTGATAAAAAATAATATAAACATATTGACAACTTTTGGTAATAGTGATATTATTCAAATATATGAATATATATTCATATATAATGAGGAGGAATAATATGATAGATAATGTAGATATAAATAAAATACAAAAAGAATTACTTGAAGAAGATACAATTATTGATATAGCAGAACTATTCAAAGTATTTGCAGATTCAACAAGAGTAAAAATAATAAATGTCTTATTAGAAAATAAATTATGTGTTAGCGATATAGCAACACTAGTTGGAGGAACACAGTCTGCCATTTCACACCAACTAAGAATACTAAAATCAGCAAAATTAGTAAAATATACCAAAATAGGAAAAACAGTCTACTACGAACTAAGTGATGACCATGTGAAAAAACTATTTAATATTGGAAAGGAACATATAAATGAAATATAAATATAATATCAAAAATCTAGACTGTGCTAATTGTGCTAAAACCATTGAAAATAAATTAAATGAAGATAAAAATATCAAAAAAGCAATCGTTAATTTTAATTCATCAACAGTAATTGTGGAGACAGACTTAAAAGATGCTTTTACTTATATAAAAAAAATAGTAAGTGAAATAGAACCAGATGCTATTTTAAGTGAAGATAAAATAAAAGAAAATAAAAATATAGATATCTATAGAATAGTACTAGGAGGATTAATAGGATTACTTGGAATAGTATTAAAATTACCAAGTTCTTTAAATACTATCTTAATAGTAGTAGCCTACATAATCCTAATATATAAAACACTACTAACCGCTATTAAACAATTAAGAAAGAAAGTAATAAATGAAAACTTCCTAGTAACAATATCTGCTCTCGGTGCTTTTGCGCTAGGAGATTCCCATGAAGGATTAATGGTCCTATTCTTATATGATTTAGGAAAAGTATTAGAAAGCATGGCTGTAAATAAAAGTCGTAACTCAGTAGCCGAACTTATGGATATCAAAGAAGAAACATCAAATCTAAAAGAAAAGAATAAAATAATAGTAGTTCCAACAACCGAAATAAAAGTCGGAGATATAATCGTAGTTAAAGAAGGAGAAAGAGTACCACTAGATGGAACCATAGTAAAAGGTTCTTCCTTGTTAGATACAAGTGCTCTAACCGGAGAATCACTTCCAATATCAGTAAAAGTTGGTGATAATATCCTATCAGGAAGTATAAATAAAGGAGGCCTACTAGAAGTAAAAGTAACATCAATCTATAAAGATTCAACAGTAAATAAAATATTAGAATTAGTAGAAACTGCTACCGAAAGAAAGACCAAAACCGAAAAAGTAGTATCAAGATACTCATCAAAATATACATTAGGAGTAATTATAATCGCCATTCTAACAGCGGTCTTATTACCACTATTTACAAGTCTAACATATAGTGAAAGTATCTATAAAGGATTAACAATACTAGTAATATCTTGTCCTTGTGCTATAGCCATATCAATACCATTATCATATTTTTCAGGTATTGGAGCATCATCTAGAGAAGGAATACTAGTAAAAGGAAGTAATTACCTAGATAGTATCAAAAATATCAAAGAAATAGCTTTTGATAAAACAGGAACTATCACAACAGGGGAGTTCTATATATCAAAAATAAATATCCATAACAAAGAATATACTGAAGATAAAATAATGGAAATTTTTGCTAAAGGAGAATCGCTTTCAAACCATCCTATTGCCAAATCAGTATTAAAAAAATATAATAAAGAAGTATCACATAATGATATCAAAGATTTCAAAGAAGTATCAGGAAAAGGAATAGAATTTACTTATAAAAAAGATAAAGTAAAAATAGGAAATCCTAAATACTGTGGTATCAAAGAAGAAAGTAGTAATATATATCTAACAATAAATAATAGTCTAGTTGCAGATATTGAAATAAAAGATGAAATAAAAAGTACTGCTAAAGAAACAATAAAAAAATTAAAAGATATGAATATAACAGTTCATATGTTTACTGGAGATACCAAAGAAAAAGCTGAAGAAATATCAAAAGAACTAAATATAGAAGATGTAAACTATAGTATGTTACCAAATGATAAATATAACTATTTAGAAAAAATAATCACAAACAAAAAAGAAGGAACCATCGTAGCCTTTGTTGGAGATGGTATCAATGATGCCCCAGTTCTAAAACTAGCAGATCTAGGTATTTCTATGGGTCATCTAGGAACAGACTCTGCTATCGAAGCATCAGACATCGTAATAATGAATGATAACCTAGATAAAATAATAACTGCTATAAACATATCTAAGAAAACAGGAAAGATAATAAATCAAAATCTAATCTTTGCTATAGGCATAAAACTATTAGTACTAATCTTAACTCTACTAGGAGTATCAACAATGCTAGAGGCTGTCTTTGCTGATGTAGGAGTAACAGTATTATGTATTCTAAATACTCTAAGATTATTAAAGAATAATAAATAACTATTTGACAGCAAAAATGAGTAAAACCATATATCATAAGGAATTACTCATTTTTTAATTGTTGTGATTTCATTAAAATAACTAGTTGTAATAAATAAAAAAATAATATATAATTATATTATAAATAGGAGGATATATGAATATAGTAATAGCCATAATTTTTATATCGGTAATAGGAACTCTTTTACATTTCATGTATGAATGGTCAGGACATAATAAAGTAGTATCCCTTTTTGCCGCAGTTAATGAAAGTACTTGGGAACATATCAAAATAGCCTTAACACCAACCTTTATATGGACATTATATGATGGAGCAGTATATGGCCTTAATCCCAATTACTTTGAAGCCAAAGCCTTAAGTATATTAGTAATAATAGTACTAATACCATTACTATTTTATGCCTATCAATTAATAACCAAAAAAGCCATATTACCAATAGATATCACAATATTCTATTTAACTATTATTATAAGTAATCTAGTATTTAACTATATAATAAATATAGAATCATTACACTTCTTCTATGCATACATATCAGTAATAGTATTATTTATAATATTCGGCTCTTATATGGTATTAACATTATTACCAATAAAAAACTTCTTATTCAAAGATCCAATAACCAAAAGATATGGAATAAGAGGACATTCTCATCATGAACATAAAGAAAAATAATCAAAATATGTTTTAATAACATATTTTTTTTGGTATAATAAATAATAGAAAGTTAGAAGTGAAAAAATGAGAAATATATATGATTTAACAATAAAAGAATTAGAAGACTATTTCATATCAATAAATGAAAAAAAATTTAGAGCAGTTCAAGTATATGAAGCCCTATATAAAAGAAGAATAAAATCATTTGATGATATGACCAATATAAGTAAAGAAGTAAGAGAAAAACTAAAACAAGATTTCTCTTTCTATAAAATAAAAATGTTAATAAAACAGCAAGGCAAGAATGTCAATAAATATCTATTTGAATTAGAAGATGGAAACAAGATAGAATCCGTATTAATGTTTCACGATTACGGAACAAGTATCTGCGTATCATCTCAAGTAGGTTGTAATATGACTTGTGCTTTTTGTGAAAGCGGAAGATTAAAAAAAGTAAGAAATCTATTAGCTTATGAAATAGTACAGCAAATACTTCAAATAGAAGAAGATATAAATAAAAGAATAACTCATGTAGTATTAATGGGAATAGGAGAACCATTTGATAACTATGATAATGTTTTAAGATTTGTAAAAATAATAAATTGTGGTAAAGGAATCGATATCGGTTCAAGACATATAACCATATCAACATGTGGAGTAATCCCTGGTATAAAGAAGTTTATGAATGAAGAAGGCCAAGTAAACCTAGCCATAAGCTTACATGCTCCTAATAACACCCTTAGAAGTAGAATAATGCCTATCAATAAAGCATATCCTTTAAATGAATTAATGGAAACAATAAAAGAATATATAAATAAGACAAATCGTAGAGTAACCTTTGAATATATAATGCTTGATAATGTAAATGATAGCGAAGAAAATGCTAAAGAATTAGCCTTATTATTAAAAGGAATAAATTGCTATGTTAACCTAATACCATATAATGAAACAGAAAATATTGAATTTAAACGAACAAAAGAGTGGAAAATTATGAAGTTTTATGATATACTAAAGAAAAATAAGATAAATGTAACAATAAGAAAAGAATTTGGAGGTTCAGTTGATGCCGCATGTGGTCAACTAAGAGCCAATAATTAAGAGGAAGTGAAATAATGCAAACATTTTATATGACAGATGCCGGAAAAGTAAGAACACATAATGAAGATAGTGTAATAATAGTTGGCAATAAAAATAATGAATTCATTCTCGCAGTAGCAGATGGAATGGGTGGACATAAAGCTGGAGAAATAGCTTCAAATATAGCAATAGAACATATTGTTCAAAGTTTCGAAAGTATGGAAACAATAGGAAAAAAAGAAGAAGGAATAGATTGGTTAAGAAAAATAGTAAAAGAAATAAATGAAAAAATATTTGAATATACCTCTATTCATCCAGAAAGTAAAGGAATGGGAACAACTCTAGTAATAGCCATCAAAACAGATGACTATATCCTTTATGGAAATATAGGAGATTCATCAGGATATGTAATAAAAAATGAAAAATTACATAAAGTAACCAAAGATCATACCCTAGTAAATTTATTAGTCTCAACCGGAGAACTAACTCCTGAACAAGCCAAGTTTCATCCAAGAAAGAACTTGCTTACAAGAGCACTAGGAGCTAATGATCCAATCGAAATAGATATCTTCGATATCGATAATACCATAAACGGTTTATTCCTATGTAGTGATGGATTAACTAATATGGTAACAGATGAACAAATAGAAAAAGTATTAAATAGTAAATCTTCAATCGAAGAACAAGTAGAAAAATTAATAAAAAAGAGTAATATAAGAGGCGGAACAGATAACATATCAATAGCTTATCTGAAGAAGGAAAGTGGTGATAAGTAATGCTAACTAAAGGTCAAAAAATAAATGATCGTTATGAAATAATAAAAACCATCGGTGAAGGAGGAATGGCCAATGTCTATCTAGCAGAAGATACCATTCTTGAAAGAAAAGTAGCTATAAAAGTTTTAAGAGGTGATCTTTCAAACGATGAAAAATTTATTCGTCGTTTCAAAAGAGAAGCCTTATCAGTATCAAACCTATCACATCCAAATATCGTTGAAGTATATGATGTTGGAGAAGAAGATGGAAACTATTATATTGTAATGGAATATATCGAAGGAAAGACATTAAAACAATTACTTCAAAAAAGAGGAGCCTTAACCCTAACAGAAGTAATAGATATAATGAGTCAGTTAACAGATGGTTTAGCTCACGCTCATGAAGCCTATATAATTCATAGAGATATAAAACCACAAAATATAATGATTGAAGATAATGGTCGTATCAAAATAACCGACTTCGGAATAGCAATGGCTTTAAATTCAACCCAATTAACTCAAACAAACTCAGTAATGGGTTCAGTCCACTATCTACCACCGGAGCAGGCTAACGGTAAGGGATCAACAGTAAAAAGTGACATATATTCATTAGGAATATTAATGTATGAGTTATTAACCGGTTCCGTACCATTCAAAGGAGACACTGCTGTTGAAATAGCCTTAAAACACATGAAAGAAAAAATTCCTAGTGTTAGAAAGCAAAACCCAACAATACCACAATCAGTAGAAAATATAATTCTAAAAGCAACTGCTAAAAATCCAAAAAATAGATATGACTCTGTAAGAGAAATGTATAATGATTTACAAACTGCTTTAGAAAGAGATAACGAAAAAAGAATAGTATATGAATATCCTGAAAATGATTTAGAGGAAACCAAAGTAATAGCTCCTATACCAAAAGAGCCAAAAAAGCCCGTCGTAGATAAACCTCTTGATAAAGAAGAAACTACTGAAACAGATGATTCAATACTAAAAGAAAAAGACGAAAAAAATAAACTACCAATTATATTGGCAGGTATATTATTAGCCTTTCTAATAGTATTAGCAGTAGTATATCTACTAATAAGTAATCATGATGTTAAAGAAGTAAAAGTACCAGATGTAACAGGTCTTACCTTAGAAGAAGCCATAAAGAAAGTAGAAAAACAAGGTTTAAAATATACTACAAAAGATGAAGAAAATGCTGATATTGAAGAAGGAAAGGTAATAAGAACAGAACCAAAAGCTGGTTCAACAAAAACCAAAGGAAGTACTATTACAATAGTAGAATCTTCTGGTAAAGAATACCTATTACTAGAAGACTATACTGGTAAAAATTATTATGAAATAAAAGCAAAACTAGAATTAAAAGGTATCAAAGTAGAAATGAAAACCAAAGAAGTAGAAAATACATCTGATTATAAAGATAAAGAAGAGCAAATAATAGATCAAGAGCCAAAATTTGATAAAGAAAAAGAAACAAAATTATATGCTAATGATTCAGTAATACTATACATACCAGAAGTAGATGTATATCCAGATATGGTTAAAGAAAAATGGACTTTATCAAAGGTACAAGATTTTGCTAAAGAAAATAATTTAACGTTAGATATAACATATAAAGAAACAACAGATGTAGAAGAAAACATCGTATTATCACAAGGCAGAGATCCTGGAGATCCAATTTATAATGGTTATACTTTAAAAATAACTATATCAAAGAAACCAGAAGATAAAACAGAACCAACAGATTCATTAATGCCAAAAGATGATAAAAAAGATAAAAAAACAGAATAGGAATAAAATATGGAAGGTATAATAATCAAAAACGAAAGTAATAATTATACAGTAAGAACAAATAAGGGGATAAATATCTGTAAGCCAAGAGGAAAGTTTAGACTAGATAAAATAACTCCTCTAGTAGGAGATAAAGTAATAATAGATGATATAAATAATTACTTACTAGAAATAAAACCTAGAAAAAACTCCCTAATAAGACCTCAAATAGCTAATGTTGATATAGCTTTAATTGTAACATCAGTAAAAGAGCCTAACTTTGATAGTAACTTGTTAGATAAACTACTAACAATAATATCTTATAATAATATAGAACCAATAATATGCTTAACAAAGACAGATTTACTAAATGAAGAGGAAGAAAAGAATATTAAAGAGATATTTAACTACTATCAAAGTATTGGTTACATAGTAGTAACAAATAATGATATCAAAGAAATAAAAAAACTAATTACAGGTAAAATAGTAGTCTTTGCTGGTCAATCAGGAGCAGGCAAATCATCTCTATTAAATAAACTAGATAAAAATCTAAATCTAGAAACAAATGAAATATCCAAGGCTCTAGGTCGTGGAAAACATACGACAAGATGTACAACTTTATATGATATCGATTCATCTTTAGTCGCAGACACTCCTGGTTTCTCATCAGTAGATTTCCATGGAATGACTAAAATAGATATCCGTGATAATATGAAAGATATGTTTGATAACTTACATAATTGTAAGTATAAAGATTGTATGCATATCAAAGAAGATGACTGTGAAGTAAAGAGACTAGTAGAACAAAATAAAATATTATTATCTAGATATAACAATTATAAATCATTTATAGGAGGTCAAAAATGAAAATATCAGTATCGATACTAAATGCCAAAGATAAAAAAGAAACAATAAAAATATTAAATAACACTGATATATCATATTTTCATATCGATGTAATGGATGGTAATTTTGTTAAACAAATATCTTTACCAGTAGAAGAAACATTAGAAATATCTAAAGTATCAGAAAAAAAACTAGATATTCACCTAATGCATAGTAGACCTCTATCATATATCGAACAAATAAAAGACTTAAAAAATATTGAATATATAACCATTCATTTAGAAATAGAAGAGAATATTCAAAATATATTAAACAAAATAAAAGAATATGGTTTTAAAAGAGGAATATCTATTAAGCCAAATACTGACATAAATAAGTTAATACCATATTTAGATAATATCGATTTAATATTAATAATGACTGTCGAACCAGGTCAAGGTGGCCAACCATTCCTAGAAAACAGTCCAAATAGAATAAAAGAAATAAAGAACTTAATAAAAGATAAAAATATTTTACTAGAAGTAGATGGTGGTATCAATGATAAAACCATAAACTTAGTAAATACTGCTGACATAGCAGTAGTAGGTTCATACATAACTACAAGTGATAACATGATAGAAAAAGTAAAAACACTAGTATAAATATAGCTCCTCTCTTTATAATAAATAAAGAAAGGAGCTTTTAATATGAATAATGAAAATAAAAAGGAACCAAGTAAAGAAATAATTGAGGAAGAATATCGACTAGGTAAAGAATACTATAACAAACTATTAAAAGAAATGCCAAAAGATAAAGAAAAGTATGACTAGAAAATAGCCATATTTTTTTATAAACACTGGTAATTATAATTACAAAATGATGTAATAAAATAAAAGAAAGTAAGGAGATGAACAAAAGCAAATGAAAGAAGATAAAAGTAAAAATGTTATAATCATAATGCTAACAATAATTATAATTTTATTATTAATAATTCTTACATTAGTATTAACTGGTAAAGTAAATGTAAATAATAAAAATGACAAATTAGACAATAAAAATGATGTAATAGAAAATAATAATACTGAAGTAAACTGGACTGATAAATTATTATCTTATAATATATCAGAAATAAAATTATCTAGAAAAAAAATACTCAGTTAGGAGACACTCAAGATATAGATAAAGAAGTAACTTTATCTAAAGAAGAACTTAAACAAATACTAGATAAAATAAGTACAAATAAATTAGCAAAAACATATAGTCTAGGAAGAGGTGGACAAGATAGAGATCACTTAACTGTATCTTATCAAATAAATAATCAAAAATATACTTTTGAAGTATTTGCAGGTTCAATAGTATTAGATTCTGCTGATGAAGAAATAAAAAATATTTTTAATAATAGTAACTATGAAGAAAGAAATACAGAATATAAAAATCAAGCAGGTGCCTTCTATTACTATTCAATAGAAGAATATAATGAAAGTATATTTGATGAGTATTTTAAATAGAATGACTAGTAACTAGTCTTCTTTTTATTTATCAACAATTTCTATGGACAAATAAAAAAATGGATATAAATCCATTTCATTAAGCATCTTTCTTACTATTCTTCTTCATAGTTCTAGCTTCTCTAACACTAGTCTTAATTTTGTTACCATCTTTGTCAGTAACAGTAGTAAAGTTAACTTTTTGAGTACCTTTAGTTATTTTTAAACAGTTAGGTCTATTATTTACAGATCTAGTTTTTTTAGTTGTTACTTTCTTCATCGTATTCCCTCCTCATCAGTTCGTAATTAACTTTACCATAAAATTGCCTTTTAGTCAACAATTATTTATGATTTTACTATTTCTTAGTATCATTTTTAATAAATTCTCTTAAAATTTTTGTTATTGCCCTTTTTTCAATTCTTGAAACATAACTTCTCGATATACCCAAATTTTTAGCAATTTCCTTCTGTGTTATTTCATCGTTATTATCAAGACCATACCTTTTAGTAAGAACATCCCTCTCCCTAGGAGTAAGAATATTCATATATTCTTTTAATAATTTAATATTATCATTTTTATATATTTCTTCATTAAAATCAGGATCTTCAGTTTTTAAAATATCAAGTATTGTAACCTCATTTCCTTCCTTATCATAACTAATACCATCATAAATACTAACATTCTTAGAATTCTTTTTATCTGCTCTAAAATGCATAAGAATTTCATTTTCCGCACATTTAGCAATATAAGTAGTAAGTCTTACATTCTTGTTAGGAGAAAAACTATCAATACCCTTAATAAGTCCAACAGTTCCTATCCCAATAAGATCATCAACATCATTATAAGTAGATTCAAATTTTTTAACAATATGTGCTACTAGTCTAAGATTATGTTCAATAAGTTTACTTCTAGCCTCCTTATCTCCATTTATCATTCTTTCTATATATTTTTCCTCTTCTTCTTTAGATAAAGGATCAGGAAAAACATTATTAGAGTAAGCACCACTAAAAAAAGTAAGGTTACCAAATAAAAGATTAAATAAATTAAATAACATCATACCACCTATTAAATAATATAAAAATAAACATTTAATTATACCAAAATATATGATACAATATAAATATATATTAAATAAGAGGTATAACAATGAAGAAAAAAATAAAAACTGAACAAAATATAATAATAATAATGGATGCAATCAAAAAAATAATGACCATATTTCTTGGTCCATTCTTAACAGCGTACTTTATAAGTACATCTACTAATAGTATATTAAATATAGCTATATACTATATATTTACATATGCAACAATGGCATTAAGCACTTTAGTAGTAGCAGCCCTAGCAGAAAAAAGAAATAGAATTAAAATATTTAGAATAGGAATAATATTAAACTTTATTTATATTTTAATAATAATATTATTAAAAGAAAAAATAATAAATTATTTACCAATCATATCAATACTATATGGTATATCAGCAAGTTGTTATTATTTTCCATATAATTTATTCATTATAAATAAAGTAAAAAATACCGAAAGAACAAACTACATGGTAAAATTATTTATAACCATATCAGTAGTAGGTATTCTATTTCCAATAATTTTCGGTAGTATAATAACTATAACCAATTATATATTAACAGCAGTTATAGTATTATTTATATCACTTATCCAAATAATATTATCTTTTTTCATAACTGATAATCATAATGGAGATTTAGAAGAGTACAATTTAAAAAAAGCTTGGCTAGAACTCAAAAAGAATAAACAAGTAATAAATTGCTTAGCAGGAGAATTCTTTATTGGTATGAATATTTGTAATGGTGCTTTAGAAACAGTAATGGTAATTTTAATATTAAATTCCTTTAAAACAAATATCAATCTAGGAATAATAACCTCCATAGCAACATTATTATCAATATTAGTAGTAAAAATATATGGTTTAATTTATAATAAAAGAGATGATAAAAAAGTAATAATAATATCAAGTATAATACCAGTAATATCTTTAATAATATTTTTAATATTAAAAACAAATACTACAGTAATAATATATAAATTTAGTTATGTAATATTTGCAGAAATACTATCTCTAGTTAGAAAAATTAAAATATTTAATTTATCTAATAGCAAAATAGTAAATAAAAGTAATCAATGTGAATTTAATGCCATAAGAGAAGTAACATTAAATGTTGGAAGAGTTACAGGTTATACTCTCCTCCTACTAGCGGGTTTAACTCAAAGTGCGGTAGTATTAAATATAGTTACTATAATTTTAACTTTATCCCTTTTAGTTATGAGCATAAATTTAACTAAAGTAAAGAAAAATAACCATTAACTTTCAATAATAAAAAAAATATAGTATAATATTTATAGCGAGGTGAATTATATATGAATTATTTTTATCCAGATGTTTATCAAAAAAGTATCTATACCATCAATTACGATAAATTAAAAGAAAACGGTATAAAATGTTTACTCTTTGATTTAGATAATACCTGTGTACCATATGTAGATAAAAAACCAACTAAAAAATTAAAAAATCATTTTGATAAACTAAAAGATTCAGGTTTTACAGTAATAATATTTTCTAATTCACCAAGAAATAGACTAGAACCATTTAAAAAATATTTAAATGTTGATTGTTGCCCATCTGCTAGAAAGCCAAGAAAAGCAAAATTCATAAAAGTATTAAAAGAATACAAATTAGACTTATCTGAAGTAGCAATTATTGGAGATCAATTAGTAACAGATATCTATGGTGGTAATAGAGTAGGTATAACAACAGTATTAGTAAATCCAATGTCTGATATTGATATGCCATTTACTAAAATACATCGTTATATAGAAAGAAAAGAAATAAATAAAATGAATAAAAAAGGAATATTTAAAGTAGGAGAATATTATGATTAAGAAGTGTACAGGATGTGGCATTACTCTTCAAACAGAAGATATAAATAAAGAAGGATATACAGAAAATATAGATAATGAACTATGTTTAAGATGCTTTAAATTAAAAAATTATGGTGAATACAAAGCTGTAACATTAAATAATAAAGACTATACTGATATTTTAAATAGTATCCCTAAAGATGCGTTAGTAGTCTATTTAACATCATTATTAAATATTAATTTAGAATATATAAATAAATTTAATAATGTTATATTAGTATTAACCAAAAAAGATTTATTACCAAAATCAGTTCAGGACTATAAATTAATAAATTATATATCTAATATAACTAATAACTATCTAGATATTGAAATAATAAGTTCAATAAAAAATTACAATCTAGATAGCTTATTAAACAAAATAAAAAAATATAATAAAAGTAATAAAGAAATATACTTTGTAGGAATGACTAATTCAGGTAAATCAACTCTAATAAATAAACTAATAAAAAACTATACCGACAAACAACTAGAAGTAACAACTAGTCTATATCCTTCAACAACCCTAAATAAAATAGAAATAAACTTAGATAATTTAAAAATAATAGATACACCTGGCTTATTAAATGAAGGTAGTATTCTAAATATTCTATCTCTAAAAGAAATAAAAAAAATAACTCCTAAAAAAGAGATAAAACCAAGAAGTTATCAGTTAAAAGGAAAAGGTTCTCTAGTAATTGAAGACTATATTAGATTAGATTATTATACAAATAATAATATTACTATATATATAGCTAATAACTTAAATATAACAAAAATGACTCATAATAATCCAAAATTAAAAGAATGTAAAAAAATAACATTCAATCTAGAAAAAGATAAAGATATCGTAATTGAAGATTTATGTTTCATAAAGTTTACTAAAAAAGGAAAAGTTGATATATATACTAAATATGATATCAATATATATGAAAGAAATAATTTAATATAAAAGGAGTTAGCAGTATGAAGAAAATAAAAGAATATCTTTTAAAAGATAGAACACCCTTCGCAGAAGGTTTATCTTTTAAGAAAATGTTTTTAATCTTTGTCATTTTTAGTTTCTTAGGTTGTCTTTATGAAGATATACTATTTATGGCTAAGAATTATATCAATTATGGAATACTAGATTATTCCACTAAAAGAGGGCTATTATATTTAGAATTATCTCCAATATATGGCTGGGGAGCATGTATCATGGTATATATTCTTGCTAGAAAGCCGAGGCAAAAATTAGATTATTTCTTAATAGGTTCTTTAATAGGAGGAGCCTTCGAATATCTAATAAGCTTCTTGCAGGAGGCCTTTACCGGAACAACATCATGGGATTATTCAACATATCTATTAAATATAAATGGCAGAACAACTTTACCATATATGTTATTCTGGGGTTTATTATGTTATATACTAATGGTTAAAATATATCCCTTTGTATCAAACAAAATAGAAAAGATACCATATAATTTAGGAAATCTAATTTATTACATTCTATTAGTAGTAATAACAATAGATATGTTTATATCATTTAGTGCATGTATAAGAATGGGACTAAGACATGAAGGCTATAAACCACTGACAGGATATGGTGAGTTTTTAGATAAAGTATATAATGATGAAAGAATGAAGAAAAGTTATACGAATATGGTGGTAAGATGACAACAATAATAAGTTTTTTATTAATAATTTATTCACTATTCTTGTTAGTATATAGTTTCTTTGTAATGACAAGAAATAACAATAGTCCAAAGAAGTCAGATACAGTAACTAATAAATATTGTATTTTAATACCTGCACGTAACGAATCTCAAGTAATAGAACAACTTCTAATTAGTATTGAAAAGCAAACTAAAAAAATAAATTCCAAAGATGTCTATATAATTGTAGAATCAAAAGAAGATCCTACAGTAGAAATAGTCAAAAAACATAATATGAATATCGTCTATCGAAAAGATTTAACTAAAAAAAGAAAAGGCTATGCCTTAGATGACGCTATTAAAGAAATATTATCAAAAAATAAAAAATATGATGCCTATTTTATCTTTGATGCCGATAATATCTTAGATAAAAACTATATCAAAGAAATGATAAATAGTATTGAAGAAGGTTATGATATTGGCATAAGTTATCGTAATACTAAAAATAGTTCTACCTTAGTAGCAGCTTCTTCTGCCTTAACCTTTTCTATGATAAATACAATTGGTAATCAATTGAAAAGTAAATATACCAATAATTTAACCATATCAGGAACAGGATATTATATCAAAGGTTCTTTAGTGGAAGATTGGCAAGGTTTCCCTTTTAATACCTTAACTGAAGATTATGAATTAACTCTATATAGTACTTTGAATAACTTAACTACAACCTATAATGAGAAAGCTATCTTTTATGATGAACAACCAGATAGTTTTAAAGTATCTATAAAACAAAGAACAAGATGGGTAAAAGGTTATTTTGAAGCTCGTAAAATATATATCAAAGAAATTAGAAGAAGTCTAGATTATAAAGATAAAAACTATGGTTCAAAAATAAGTACCGTAATAGGAGTACAACCACTAATATACCTTTTAATAGGAGTTCTTTTATTAATAGTAAGTTCATTAACAATAAATGATATTACAGCATTTATAAAAACTTTAGTAGTAGTCTTATTACTAATCTACTTAGAATTAGCGGGTATAACCTATATAATAATTAAAAGTGAAAAAAATAAATTAAATTTAAATGTATCAAAAACAAAATTAACATTATATAACCCATTATTTTTATTAAGCTATATCTTATGCCTTATGATATCAATATTTAAAAGAAATTTAGGTTGGGAAGAAATAAAGCATAACAAAAAATTAGCAGACTAATTCAAAAATTATTCTAGATAAAAAAGTGATATTTCTATTTACTTTTTATCTTTTTTATATTATAATTTATTTATAATAAGGAGGGGCCTAATATGAAATATTTTACAAAAGAAGAGTTAGAGGATATAACGAATGAGTTATTACAAGAACCTACTCGTGAGACATTAAAAAATCTTAATAACAAATATAATAAAGAAGAAAAAGTAGAGTTACCTGTTCAGGAGTCAGTATTTAATCCACCTAAAGAAAGTGTAGCAAATAACATGCCTAGTTTTGAAGTTCCTACATTTAATTCAGGAGCCTTCAATATGCCAAAAGAGGAACCAGTAAATACAGAAAGTATTCCTGTAAGTACTCCAAGTTTTGAAGTACCAGCATTTAATGCTCCAAGTAGTCCTGCTGTAGAAGTAACACCTCAAATGTCAACACCAGAACCAGTAGAAGTATCAAGCCAAAAAGGACAAGTACCAAGTAATTTAAATATTCATAACATGAATCAAACTGAGGCTATGCCAAATTTACAAACAAATAACTTTGAAGTACCAACACCAGTTCTAGAACCAACTAATTATCAACTAGTGGGAGAACAAATACCTAAATTAGATAATCAAGTAGTAAATAATCAAAGTAATGAACCAGTAAACTTCAGTGGTAATTTGTATCAACAACCTACGCCAGAACTAACCAATCTAATGGATACAACAGATAATTTCAAAATAGATATAAATAGTACTCCAAACATGAATTCGGGAGTTAATACTAATTTAAATAGTAATCCATTCTTTGGTAATCCAGTAAATGAGTCTAATCAAGTAAATAATCCCATCCGAGTAGGAGGACAAACAACAACTGGACCATCAATGTTTGGACAAATAATGCAAAATAATCAGTAGCAGATAAAAATGCTACTTTTCTTTTACCAAATTATAGACAAAGATAACTATATATGATAAACTATATGTGTCATTTAAATATGAAGAAAAACAATATTTTTTTCAAAGAAAGAAGTGTATAAAATGAATACTAAAACAATAAATGTTCAAGTATTAGCCTTGCTAGGAGATGCTGTATTATCCTTATATATAAGAGAAAAATTATTAAAACAAGGTATCAATAATGCCAATAAATTAAATGCATCAGCAGTTCCTTATGTATCCGCTAAAGGACAAGTAAAAATATTAGATAAATTAACTAAAGATAACTTCTTAACTGAAGAAGAATTAGATATCGTAAAAAGAGGAAGAAATAACAAAAAAGAAAATCACCCCAAAAATACCGATATCATAACCTATAAATTATCTACTGGTTTTGAAGCCTTACTAGGAGACTTATACTTAAATAATAAAGATAGATTAAAAGAAATATTAGAACAAATAGAGGTGAAATAATGCAAATATATGGAAAGAATGTAGCAAGAGAAAAATTACAAACGAAAGATAAAATAAAAAAAGTATATCTAAGTAATAAATTTAAAGATAATGAAATAATCACTCTAATAAAAAAGAAAAATATAAATCCTATTCTTCTAGATATGCATGATTTAGATAAAATGTGTAAAGGTTTACATCAAGGTATAATATTAGAAGTAGAAGATGTTAAAACCTATTCACTAGAAGATATCATACCAAATATCGATAAAGAGTATCCACTAGTGGTCCTATTAGATCATATTGAAGACCCCCATAACTTTGGAGCTATCATAAGATCATGCGAAGCCTTTGGTGTAGATGCCATAATAATACCTAATGATCGTTCAGTAGATATAACAGGAACAGTCGTAAAAGCATCAGTAGGTACCATTGAAAAAGTAAAAATAATCAAAGTAACAAATCTAAATAATACCATCAAAAAATTAAAAGACTATGGTTATTGGGTTGTAGGTACTGATATGGAAGGAACAGTCTATACCGATATTGATTATAAAATGAAAACTGCTCTAATAATAGGAAATGAAGGTAAGGGAATAAGTAGATTAGTAAGTGAAAATTGCGACTACTTAGCCAAAATACCTATGAGTGGAACAGTAAATAGTTTAAATGCTTCCGTAGCTTGTGGCATCTTTCTAGCAGAAATAAATAGATCAAGAGGAGTATAATATGGATAATGATTATGAACTATTATATTTAGCTAAAGATGATGATCAAGTAAAAGACCTAATTTATCAAAAATATAAAAATCTAATTTATTATAAAGCTCGAAAATATTCACAAAGAAATAACACTAATAATGAGCTAGAGGACTATATAAGTGAAGGAACTTTAGCATTATATGAAACAATAGATAATTATCGCGATACTACTCCCTATAATATCTATTTAAATAGATGCCTAGATAATGCTTTAAAAAATACTTTTAGAAAAAATAATACCAAAAAGAGTAGAGTTCTAAGTGAAGCAACATCACTTAATAGTACTGATTATTTAAATATATTCTCATATGATAAAAAGTATGACCCAGAACTACAAATATTTGAAGAATATAACTATAATAAATTAAAGAAAACAATCATAAGTAAATTAACTTGGCAAGAAGAATTAGTTTTTAAATTAAAAGAACAAAACTATAAACCAAAAGAAATATCTGAAATAATAGATAATAATCAAAGAACTGTATATAATATAATTAATAGGATAAGAAAAAAAGTATCAAGTATAGTGTCAAATAAAAATAATTACTAACTATAATATTTACTTTTTTTCTTTTCTAATATATACTATAAGTGTAAAGGAGGCACAAGTATGAATAATAATTTTACCCCAGAAGAAAAATTAAGAATAATAGATTTACTAGCGGTTACTCAAAGTAAAGAAGAATTTTTAGATGCAGTAAATAAATTACTATCTGAAGAATCAAAAAAAGAAACATTGCCTCCACAAGAAGAGAGTATACCATTATCTGAAGATACCAAAGCATTAGAGGATCCCCCTAAAGAAGAAACTTTATCAAGTACTCCAGGTGAAGCAAGTATTTATGATTCAAAATATACTAACTTAGTAAACCAAGATAAACTAACTCATCCTCGTGATGAAGTTCTAACCATGGATATACCAGAAGAACCTATAAATGAACTTGCGGTTACTTTTGATAAAGAACTTGATAATTCAGTTAAAGAAGATTCTAGCAAGGTAAAAGAAGAACCAAAAGAAGCAAACTACACAAGCCCAGACCTAGAAAACTTTATTCCTGAAGAGCAAGAGGAACATAAAGTACTAGAAAGAAAAATAAACAACCCATGGGCCGACTCTGGCGCTAGAACCGTATCCCCTGGCGAATTAAATTTTTAATAAATATAAAGTGCTATCAATTAGCATTTTTTTCTTGTTTATAATTTTAAAAAAATGTGGTATAATACCAAAGGAAAAGGAAGCAGTGATAATATGGATAAAATAATAATAAAAGGTGCTAGAGAAAATAATCTAAAAAATATAAATATAGAAATACCCAAAAATAAGCTAGTAGTAATGACTGGTGTATCAGGCTCAGGAAAATCATCCCTTGCCTTTGATACAATTTATGCCGAAGGCCAAAGAAGATATGTCGAAAGTTTATCTGCTTATGCTAGACAATTCTTGGGTTCATCTGGTAAGCCTGATGTTGATGTCATCGAAGGTCTATCACCAAGTATTTCTATTGACCAAAAAACCACTAACAAAAATCCCAGAAGTACTGTTGGAACCGTAACCGAAATATATGATTACCTAAGACTATTATTTGCTAGAGTAGGAGTTCCCCATTGTCCTAATCATCATATCCCTATTTCATCTCAGTCAATCGAAGAAATGACCAATAAAATCTTAGAACTAGAAGAAAATACCAAGATAATGGTTATGTCACCAGTAGTTAAAGGTGAAAAAGGAACTCAAAAAGATTTATTTGAAAAGCTAAGAAAAGAAGGATATATAAGAATAAAAGTAGATGGTGAAATAAAAGAACTAACAATCGATTTAGAATTAGAAAAAAATAAAAAACATAATGTATCAGTAATAATTGATAGACTAGTAATCAAAGATGGAATAAGAAGTAGACTATATTCATCACTAGAGACTGCTAGTAAATTAAGTCATGGTAAAGTAGTAATCGATGTTGTAGGTAAAGAAGAAATAACCATGAGTGAAGACTATGCTTGTCCATATTGTGATTATTCTCTTGAAGAACTAGAACCAAGAATCTTCTCTTTCAATGCTCCATATGGTTCATGTCCTGATTGTAAAGGATTAGGAGTAAAGTATAAAATAGATGTTGACTTAGTAATACCAAATAAAGATATCTCAATTCTAGATGGCGCTATCAAACCAATAAATCTAGATGAAGAATCAAGTATTATGTATACTGAACTAACAACACTAGCGGACTACTATCATATTGATTTGAGTAAACCCGTTAAAGATCTAACCAAAGAAGAATTAAATTTAATATTATATGGTTCAACCGAACCTCTAACTTTTAATTATAAAGCCAAAAATGGAAATACTAGAAAGACAACAAGTTACTATGAAGGAATAATAACCAATCTTGAAAGAAGATATATCGAAACCAAAAGTACTTGGATAAGAGATTGGATTGAAGGTTATATGACAGAACTAGAGTGTCCTACTTGTCATGGCTCAAGACTAAAACCATCAGTATTAAATGTTCTAATAAATAACAAAAATATCTATGAAGTAACATGTCTGTCAATAGGAGACCTAAGAACATTTATAACTAATCTAAAATTAACAAAAGAACAAAAAGAAATATCCGAAATAGTAGTAAAAGAAATAGATTCAAGATTAAACTTCTTAATAAATGTTGGCCTATCATATCTAACACTATCAAGAGAAGCTGGCACCTTATCCGGTGGTGAAAGTCAAAGAATAAGATTAGCTACTCAAATAGGTTCAAGATTAACAGGAGTCTTATATGTCTTAGATGAACCAAGTATCGGTTTACATCAAAGAGATAACCAAAGACTAATAAACTCTCTATTAGAAATGCGTGACTTAGGCAATTCCCTTATTGTAGTAGAACATGATACTGATACAATGCTAGCAGCAGACTACCTAATTGATATAGGACCAGGTGCTGGACTAGAAGGTGGAAATGTAGTAGCGGCAGGTACTCCTGAAGAAGTAATGAATAATGAAAATAGTATTACTGGAAGATACCTAAAAGGAACAGAGAGAATTGAAGTACCTTCAGTAAGAAGAAAAGGTAATAAAAAATATCTAGAGATAAAAGGTGCCAAAGAAAATAACTTAAAGAATATCAATGTAAAAATACCACTAGGCACAATGACTCTCGTAACAGGAGTATCAGGTTCAGGAAAATCAAGTTTAATAAATGAAATACTATATAAAGCCTTAGCTCAAAAAATATATGGTTCTAAAGATAAACCAGGTAAATATAAAGAAATAAAAGGCTTAGAGAATGTTGATAAAGTAGTTCAAATATCTCAAGCACCAATAGGAAGAACACCTCGTAGTAATCCAGCTACTTATACTGGAGTATTTGATGATATAAGGGATATCTTTGCTGAAACCAAAGAAGCTAAAATAAGAGGTTATGACAAAGGAAGATTTAGTTTCAATGTTAAAGGTGGAAGGTGTGAAGCTTGCTGGGGTGATGGTGTTAAAAAAATAGAAATGCACTTCTTACCAGATGTTTATGTACCATGTGAAGTATGTAATGGAACAAGATATAATAGTGAAACATTAGAAATAAAATATAAAGAAAAAAATATATATGATGTATTAAATATGCGTGTTGAAGAAGCCATACCTTTCTTTGAAAATCATCCTAAAGTATTAAATAAATTAAAAGTACTAGATGATGTAGGTTTAAGTTATGTTCGCCTAGGTCAAAGCGCTCCAACGCTATCCGGAGGAGAAGCTGCTCGTGTCAAATTAGCCAAAGAACTTCAAAAGAAACCTACTGGTAAGACTGTCTTTATTCTAGATGAACCTACTACTGGTTTACATCAAGCCGATATCAAAAAATTACTTGCTATCCTAGAGAGAATTGTTGATAATGGCGATACTGTAATAATAATAGAACATAATCTAGATGTTATCAAAGTAGCAGACTATATAATTGATTTAGGACCTGAAGGAGGTTCTGGTGGAGGTACAGTAGTAGCGGTAGGTACTCCAGAACAAGTCGCCGATAATCCAAATTCTTATACTGGGGAATTCTTAAAAGAAATATTAAAAAGTAAATAGTTTAGTAAATTATACTAGACTATTTTTCTTTTAGAGTTCACACTTCGTTGTTCACTGCTATAGAAAGCCTAAGGTCTTTCTATAGTAATTTAAAGCCAAAGTCTTTAAATTAAGTTTTATCATAAGCAAACAAAAATTTGCTTTTTTTTATAATATATGGTATAATACCCAGCACATATGAAGGGGGGAATTGTTATGGATAAAATAATAAAGAAAATATATAGTAATATAAATTATAATACTAGTGAATTAATAAGTGATATAAATCTAGGACTAATATTAACAACCTTTGGTACAGGCTTCTTCTCACTAGGAGCAAATTTAAATAATGCTGCATCGTTAATGATGTTAAGTATATTAAATATGATATATTATATATATAGTGAAGAAGAAAGATTATCATTACATACAAAAGATATAATAGAAATAAGAAAATTATATAATAATTTAATAAAAGACTATAATAAACTAAATAAAATATTTGACTTTCAAAATCCTGTAGAAATATATACATTATATAATAAAATGTTATATGCTGGATATTTATCTAAAGATAAAGAATTTCACTTTGGAAAAGATAAAGTTAAAGACATAACGACTATACAAGGAACAAATATAATAAATGGAGAAGCAGTATGTCGTCATATAGCACAAATGTTAAAAGATATTTATTTAGATTATGGCATAACAAGTTATGATATTAGTGTATTTCAAAAAGATACTACAACAGATAAAAGTATGTTATCATATTATCAAAAAGAATTACAAAAAGTAAGTGATATAAAAGGTATCCCAGTAGAAGATTTAACCTACTTACTCGAAGATAAAATACAGGAAGCTTTTAGTTATTATATATCACCAGAAGACATAGGTAAATTAACAAATCATCGTATAACTAAAGCCACTTATCAAGGTAAAGATTATTATTTAGATCCAACTCAAACAAGAATGTATAAGCCAAGTATGAATAATCAAAAAATTTTAATATCTGAAGATGGTCGAATAGATACTAAAATAATACCAAGAGCAAATTCTTCTAAAGCAATGAAAGCAAATCCATCAACACCATTTAGTGAAGATTTAAAATATGTCAAAAGTACTATTAATATTTATAAACAAAATAAAGATATATTAGAAAGATTTTATAAAGAACATCAAGAACTATATAATTATATATCAAATCTATTGTCAAATATAAAAGTAAAGCGAAAGGAAAAAAGATAATATGAGAGATAATTTAAAAGATAAAATATATGGAAATATAAGTTATAATACTAATGAAATAATATCTAAAGCTAATACTATAGCAATCATGTCATGTGGAATAGGAGCATCTCTTTTACCTCACACAAGTGATAGTTTATTAGCAAGTCTTTTGTTACTAGGAGCAAATATTATAAATGTTAGTTATGCAATATTTTCAAGAAATTCAGAATCACATACTAAAGAAGTTCAAAAAATAAAAACTCTTTATCAAGAATTTCTTTCTGAATATGTAAAATTAAATAGAATATTTGAATTTCAAAACCCTATAGAGATATATACATTTTATAATAAGATGTTATATGATGGTTATTTATCTAAAAATAAAGAATTTCATTTTGGAGAAACAACAATTAGAGATATTAAAGATATATACTCATCAAATATAATGAATGGTGAAGCAGTATGTCGTCATATAGCTACTATGTTAAAAGAAATATATAATGCTTATGGAATAGAAGGAAATACTTTAACTGTATATCAAAGTGATTTTGATGTAATGCAAGATAATGTAGAAAATATGCTAAGTCTGCTAGAAGAAATTCATAATGAACACCAAAGAACAAACATTCCTTTTTTAGATTTAGTATATCAATATGAAGAAGAACTAAATAAATATTATGAGTATACTATACCTAAAAAAGATAAAAAACTAAGTATAATAGGTAATCATAAAATAACAACAGCAGTCTATCAAGGAGATACATATTATTTAGATCCAACTCAATCTAGAATATACAAACCAAGTAGTATAAAAGAAAATATCTTAATAGATACATCAGCAGCAGGAGATATTCATATACTACCAAAACAAAAGAAAAATAAAAAAGTACTTGCAACATTAACTGATGCAGTAACAGCACCAAGTGAAGATAGAGAATACATAGACATGACTACAAGAATATATTCAAGCAATAAAGATATAATTGAAGCCTACTATCAAAGCCAAAAAGAACTATATAGTGATATTGCTGAAGAACTATCAAAAATAAAAGTAAAAAGAAAAACCAAATAACTAAATTAGAGACTACAGGCTCTAATTTACCACGTAAGACTATAGGCTGAAGTGGCATAAAAAATAAAGATAATTCTAAATATCAAGAATTATCTTTTTATTATAACTAATTATGAATATACCAAGTCTTATTAATATCACAACTCTGACTAAGAGGTTCAGGATTAGGTTTATCAAGAATAGCAATCGTAGGCATCTTAAAAGCCGTACCAAACATAATACAAGTACCAGGATGTAAAGTCTTAATCTTATTAGTCAAAGTAATATCTGCACTAGAAATAATATCTTTAATAAACTGAAGATCTCTAGGATGAAACATCTTAAATACTAAGAAGTTACTACACTGTGATATTGTAGTTTCAGAAAGCTCAGAAGGCCTTTGAGAAACAATACCAAGAAGTAATCCATATTTTCTACCTTCCTTAGTAATCCTTTCAAAAATATTATATCCAAGTATAGTGGCATCTTCATCATTTTGAACATATCTATGAGCCTCTTCAAGAACAATATGAAATGGCATTGAAGCTCTCTGATTAAGAGATACAATATAATCAAATAAAAGTTTAGAAAATATTTTAACCAAATTCTTAGCAAATCTATCATCAACATAATTAATATTAAAATTAACAATCTGTGCTTTCTTACCATCATTAGTAGTAAGAAGTAAATTAATAAAACTCTCTCTATTAATATAACTATCAAATTCAAAGTATCTAGCATAATTACTATTCATTAAATTATTAAATCTAACTTTAAGAATATTAGTAAGTTCAAAAGCCTTATCACTATTTAGAGTACCCTCAGATATAAGAGCAAACTCCAAAGCCGTACTAAAGTCTTTCATAGTATACATATATTCCCCATTAGGAAGAGAAAGCTCAAAATTTTCCAAACATAAACTTTCTAAGTATTCAATAACAACCTCAACATCCGAAAACTCACCAGTATTCTCTACGAATAAACATTGTCTAATAGTTCTAGTCCATCCACCCTTAACAAGTTTAACTTCTAAGTTAAGATTACTAGTATTAAATTTAGTAAGAATAGAAACAATCTTATTTCTAATCATACTAGCACTCTTACCAGAAAATAAAATATCTAATAAACATCTAGCAATAATATCATTCTTCTGATTAATAACTTCTTCTTCTTTTCTAGCAAAATAACCAACTAATTTTAAAGCCTTCTCAATAACTGGTAATTGCTCTTTAGAAGTAACACCCATAAGTAAAGCCAAATCATCAATACCAAGTAACCAAAAAGGATATTGTAAAATATCAAATTCAGTACTATTTAAATCAGTAGTATATACCTTATAATTAATATTATCATTAACTTCATGTATCCTAGAAAAAGCTCTTTGATACTCTCCATAAGCATCAAATAAGAATATATTAGAATAGAAAGGTAAACTCTTACATTGGTAGAAGACACTCTGAAGAATCTTAGCAACAGAGTAAGATTTACCACTACCAGAATTACCTAGTATAGCAAAATGATTAGAAAAGAAATTACCAACATCAAGTTTAATATCGTAATCAGGATAAATAAAAGACTTACCAAGTTTAATACTATTAGGTCCATCATTATTTAAAATAATATCAAGAACACTATTATCAATCAAATTACAAGTAGCCTTAAAAGAAGGCTTAGAAATATCTCCAAATAAAAACTTATTATTCCTAATTTCTCCCACTAAAGATACCTGCATAATACCATTACCGATAGCAATAACTTCTCCAATACTAATTGCAGTAGTATCTTTAAATATAACATTCTTACTAATTAAACTATCATAATCATAAATATTAACAGATAATTGTACTGAAACAATATTATCATTAATAGCAATAATTCTCCCCAACATATTCTTCTTCACCTATTATAATTTTACCACATAAATAAATAATTGTATATAATAAAATTGCAAAAAACTATAGATGTTTCTTAAACTTTATCATAACCATTAATTCTCATTTATAAATATCTTCACCAAAAAAATATGAATAAAAAAATAGATTATATCTTGATAACTATAAAAATGTGTTTTATAATGTATGTATTAGAAAAAAAGTAAAATCAATATATGTAGTAAAACTAATATAGAAAAGGAGTAAATATGGAAGACGATAGAATAGAAACTACTAGAAATAGAGTATTTGTCCGAGAATTAGCTTTTGGTAAAGATAGTCCTATTGCTATGAAGACAAATGATAATTATGTATATAGAGTAACTGGTATGGATCAAGTAGAAGATATTATAACTAGTGGATATGCAAGAAGTAAAGATAAAGTAAAAGGTGGTCATAATAATGAATTATTTTGGACTAGAGGTGGAGATAAACTATTTTACTACGATAAAAGGCCAGTACTAGAAGCCCCTTATACCAAAGTAAAAGATGGTCAAATGGGAGCTATCTCGTTAGAAGATTTAACTGCTATATGGATATTTAATGAAAAAGAAAATAGATATATTAATTGTATTGAATATTATAGATGTTTAAGAGAAGAACTATTATCTTCTAAAGGAAAAAGTAGAAGGTAATATATCACTCTCACATTACATTGTTTGAGATTTTTGAAAGCCCAAAGTCTTTCAAAAAAATTTACTGGGCCAAATGTCTCTAAAATAAAAGTATTTATATAAGCTATAGATTTATGTCTATAGTTTTTCTTATATCCACATATACTGTTGATAAACAAAATTACTTAAAAACTAATGACAAGAGTAAAAGTAAGTGCTATAATAAACATTAAAACAATTGAAGGGAGCACTTACATGAATAAAAAAGAAGAATATCAAGAAATATATATAAATTTAGATGATTCAGGTAAATTAACAAAAAAAGAAAAAGTATCAGTATATGCTGGAATAGTCTTTTTGTCAAAACAAGAAAAAGATAAATTTATAACTCAGTATCGCAAAATAATAAATGAGATAAAATGTTCCTACTGCGGACAAACAAAAGGAGAATGTACTAAAAAATGTAAAGAAATAAAAAATACAAATATCAAGAAAGGTCATAAAAGAAGACTTATGAACTACATAAGTAAATATTATACTATTGCCTTAATAATAAATAATACAAAAGTATATGATCATATTATAAGTAATAAAGCCTCAAAAGGAAGATACATAGATTACACAATAAGAAGACTAATTAAAAGTACCATTGAAGAATTAATAAAAGATAAAAAAATAAACCCACATAAAAATGTGAGATTAATAATAAATATAGATGAACAATCTACAAAAAGTAATGGTTATTATAATTTAAAAGATGGCCTAACTGAAGAATTACTACATGGAATATCTAATTTTAATTATGATATAAAATATAAAAATATATTATATGGAAAATTAGAAATAAGATTAACATATCAAGATTCAGGTAAGAGTTATTTAGTTCAAGCAGCAGATTTAATAGCAGGTACTACTAGAGGAAGAGCATTATCAAATATTGATTCTGATATTGATATTATCGATCATAAACTATTATTCCCATAAAAAGAAAAGAGACTATCTAGTAGTCTCTCCCCAACTCAAGCGGTGTACTTAACATACACTTAATTTAATAAAATCGACATTGAGCTATCGACCTGACGAGATTTCTCTCCGGTAATACAATGATACTATAACTATCATAAAAAGTCAAGTATATTGCACTATTATTATACTCAAAATTCTAGAGAAATCAATCATATGTTACACTTTTTATAAAAAAGTTCTTTTCTGCCTATAGTTTTATTATAAAAAAGTATTATGT
>ERZ857998.169-NODE-169-length-98713-cov-10.148543_pt1 | contig 98713 bp, 91 predicted proteins | sample MGYA00519954_ERZ857998 | MGnify/ENA primary metagenome ERZ857998 (study PRJEB31778, sample SAMEA3449424) | human gut metagenome | biome: human gut; feature: human-associated habitat; material: faeces | place: United Kingdom | collected 2010/2012 ...
AACTCAAACCGATTTGAAGGCAAATTCAAATCAAAACGCGCAAGGCAGCCGGTCTCCTCGGCTGCCTTGTGCGTGATAAAGCTGCTCTCATAAAAAATTCTAAAGATATGAATCTGATTTTCCCAAAACAAGTGAAATCAGAAAAAAGAAAAAAATTTGCAAGCGATGCAACGCTTGCGTTTTTTTGTGTTCAGTAATTTTTTATTCATTTTACCTTAAAAAACGGACCGCCAATGTCCTTATATCAGAAGGATGATTCCTTTTAGAAAGGGACGCGATATGGCTACGATTGTGAAATACGCAGTGCACTATTCCATTGACATCGTACGAAAAAAGATTCAAGCGTTCTTTTGATGAACTTTGATAACGGGTACATTGTCGATAAGCCTTGATAATAAAGGAACTGATTCAAGAGAAATATTTAAAAATGTATTGCTGTTGTAAGCACAATGGTGTATACTAATGGTGAGAAATTACGCTTGAAAGATGATTACATGTTAGGAGATGATAGCTTATGGCAAAAACAGCTAATTTATATGTAAGGATAGAACCCGATGTAAAAGAACAGGCTGAGACGATTCTTTCTGCTTTAGGCATACCCGCTTCCAATGCAATTACGATGTTCTATAAGCAGATTATTCTTAGACGAGGATTACCTTTTGACGTAAAAATGCCAGTCAATATACTGCTCGATGCAAGTACGCTTTCTGCCGAACAAATGGACGCAGAGCTTCAAAAGGGCTACGATGACATGCAAAACGGAAGAACAAAATCCGTACAAGCGACATTTGCTGATATTCGAAAGGATTATCGCTTATGATGTTTGATGTACAGATTTCAGAGCGAGCCGATGCGGATTTAAGGGGAATATATGAATATATCGCATTTGAATTTCTATCTCCCCAAAATGCAGCAGGGCAATTAGACCGGTTAGAAGCGGCGATAAGCAATCTCTCCAATATGCCTGAGAAATTTCGCCGATACGAAAGAGAACCTTGGCATAGTAGAAATTTGAGAATGTTTCCGGTTGACAATTATCTTGTATTCTATATCCCTGATAAAGATACAAAAATCGTGACCGTTATCCGTGTAATGTATGGTGGTCGTGATATAGAAACGGAAATGAATCGCTTCGCACAGCAGACAGAATAAAAGACCTTCCGAGTAAGACAAAAGCGTTGTAGAAGATACAGCGTTTTTTGTATGTAGAAAATATCGGCAAGACACTCAATCAGTTTATGATCCGCGGCTTTTTCGAAGATGAGAGAACACGCAGCAGGGAGCAAATTGACAACGCCTACATCTTCGACGGGCTTGCCCAGATTGAAAAAGGAAATTACGTGCAGCCGGTTTCCTCGGCTGCCTTGTGCGTGATAAAGCTTCTCCAATAAAAAATTCCCAAAAGCACCTGAAGCGAAAATGGAAATATGTCAAGGGAGAAACAGTCTGGACAAACAGTTCTTGGAATTAAAGATTATTTCAGGAAACATGGAATAGAACCTTTCGTATTTCAGGTTGTTTCTTTGTAAACAAAGCAGGCGATTTGCCTGCGCATTTCTATGCGGTGGACGAATAATTCTGCGTTTCGAGTTGATACAATTCGCTTGTGGCGCTGCTGGCTGCAGGTGATTTTGTGTGTATAAAATCGCGGGTTTTGTCCTATCATAACGCTAAAGAACGATTTTTTTGACTTTTTGCCCAAGTTATGGTAAAATAGTACGGTCGGAGAATAGGAGGGCTTATGGTAGATAAACCAAAGGGTCGTGCCGAAAAGCTTTTGGAGCGATTTTTCCGTTGGTGCCGTATGCAGAGGGAAGAGTTGATTGACTTGTTCTCGCCTGCTTGCGAGCTGTTAAAGGAAAAGAAAACGGCACACCCGATGTTGGCTAAAATCACGATCACTGCGAGTTGTCTGCTTGTCTGCGGGCTGATCGTAGTGGGCTTTGCCACACCGAAAACAGTACATGTGGTCGTCGATGACTCTCTCGGAGAGGTTCGGACCACTTACGAAACAACAGCGATGCGTGTGGACTCTTTTTTGGAGGAACACGAAATCGACTTCGTTTCAGATCAGGATATCATGGATGTTGAATTGCACGATGGCATCGATGATGAAATGCAAATTCATATTACAAAAGCCTTTGAGGTATCGGTAACGGCAGACGGCGATACGCATACGCTGATTACGCTGCCGACAACCGTACGGGAGGTGCTTGCGGAACTCTGTATTGTTCCGGACGCGGATGACATTTTGAATGTGGAAATGGACGCTCCGGTTTATAAGGATGAAGAAATTGTTTTGCAGAGAGTTCACAAGGAATATGAAACAAAAAAGGTAGAAACCAATTTTGAAGTAAAATACGCAGCTGACAGTTCTTTGGTCATCGGTGAGACCAAGGTAGAACAGAAGGGTCGGAAGGGCGTCAAGGAGGAAACCTACGAGGTTACCTACGTCGACGGCAAAGAGACCGAACGCACTTTGTATCAGACAGAGACGGTCAAAAAGAAGAAGGATAAGGTCATTCACTACGGAACTAAAATCCTCTCCAAGACGCCGTCCGGACTCAAATACAAAAAGAAAATCAGCCGCGTGCGCGCGGTGTCCTATCATTACGGCGGCAGTCCGCGAGGCTCTTACGGCCTCTCTTGTGAGTATGGCACCTGTGCGGTAGATCCGGATTTGATTCCGCTCGGCTCCCTCTTATATATCGAGGGATACGGCTACGCGATCGCCAATGACGTTGGAAGCGCGATCAAAGGGAAAACCGTTGATCTGTACATGGAACGTATGGCGCAGTGCGGCATTTGGGGCGCGCGCTGGTGCGATGTCTACATCGTGCGCAGCGGCGCGTAAACCGAATACGCGAAAACAAAAAAATAAGAACCGACGCGTGCGGGAAGCGGCCCGCTTCTCGCGCGGAAAAAACGAACACCCGACATGCTGCCTTTTTGAGCGTGTCGGGTGTTCGTTTTTGTAGGGTAATGTATCTTATCGATCTCCAAGGAGGACACTGTCAGAGGCGAATTTGCTGCCGCTGATGTCCTCAAACTTATGCAGAAGATCTTCGATGGTGAGTTTATTCTTTTCCTCGCCCTTGATGTCGAGAATGATCTTGCCCTGATTCATCATGACCAGACGATTGCCGTAGGTGATGGCATCCTGCATGTTGTGGGTGACCATGAGGGCGGTCAGACCATGTTCATGAATGATCCGGTCGCTGAGCTGCAGTACCTTCGCCGAGGTCGCGGGGTCCAGCGCCGCGGTATGTTCATCCAGCAAAAGCAGCTTCGGCTTTTGTAATGTCGCCATCAGGAGGGTAACTGCCTGTCGTTGTCCGCCGGAGAGCAAGCCCACCTTGGTTTTCATACGATCTTCCAAACCCAAACCGAGCTGGGCGAGAGATTCCCGATATAATTCGCGTTCCTTCTGAGAAATTCCCCAAGCGAGTGTTCTGCGCTTGGTACGTCTGTACGCCATGGCCAGATTTTCTTCGATCATCATGGTTGGAGCAGTGCCCATCATCGGATCTTGAAAAACTCTGCCGATGTACTTGGCTCTTTGGGTCTCATTTTTGTACGTCAGGTCCTCACCGTCTAAGATGATGCGCCCGCCGTCCGCCTTATGTACACCGGCAATGAGGTTTAGCATGGTAGATTTACCGGCGCCGTTGCCGCCGATGACGGTGATAAAATCGCCGTCGTGAATGGTTAGATTCAAACCGTTAAAAATTTGCTTTTCGTTGATCGTTCCGATGTTGAACGATTTTTCAATTTGTATCATTTTAAGCATCGGTATCGCCTCCCAACTCCCGCGCGATGAGCGCGTCATATTTTTTTGCGTTTTCACGGCGTAGCTTGCGCTGTGCAGATTTTTGCTGCAAAACCGGAAGCGCGAGGGCAAAGGCGACGATGACCGCTGTGATGATCTTAAGATCGGTAGCCTTGAGGAAGCTGAAGGTCAGCGCGCAGGCGATGACGGTACGATAGATGACCGCGCCCGCGATAATCGCTAGGAGCTTCAGCGCGAAGTTCATATCCTTGCGGATGAAGATGACCTCACCGATGATGACGGACGCCAGACCGATCACAATCGTACCCTGCCCCATGGTAACCAGCGCTGAACCGTAGTCCAGCTGCGCGATCAGGCTGCCGGAGAGGGCAACTAGCGCGTTGGAGATCATGAGACCGAGGATGATGACGCGGTCGGTCTTGACGCCGAGGGAACGTGCCATATTCTGATTGCTGCCGGTCGCTCTGACCGCACAGCCGATTTCGGTTCCGAAGAAATAATATAACAGCGCGACGATCAGCAGGCAAAAGACAGTGCCCAAAATGATCGAAACCGTATTGCTCACAGTGCCTTCAGGCAGCAGAGAAAGCATCCAGGTCTTCAGAGAAGGCTGCTCAAGGGCGACGGTGGCCTTATCGCTCATAATTCGAATATTGACCGAATAGAGCGCGATCATCGTCAAAATACCGGATAAGATGGCGGGAATCTGAAAAATCGTATGCAGAAAGCCCGTAATAAATCCGGCTGCCGCGCCTGCGAGCAGCGCGCAGAGCATGGCCATGGCAGGACTCATGCCGGTGTTGATCAGGACGACTGTGACAGCGGCGCCGAGCGGGAAGGTTCCTTCTACGGTCAAATCCGCAATGTCGAGAATTCTGAATGTCAGATATACGCCCAGCGTCAGGATTGCCCATATGAGACCTTGGGCAACGCCGCTTAGGATCGTTGCTGTTGTTATCATTTCTAAACCTCCGAGATACGCGGGCCGCGGGAGTATGAAAACTCCGCGGCGCCGCGATTGTTGATACTATATGCTTAAGCTCTGAAACGCGGGTGACCCGTCCGCGTTAAGGAAGCAGCGTTGCTGTGCTCTTGACCTCATCCGGAATGGTGATGCCTAATTTATCTGCGGTTTCCGTATTGATGGCAACCTCCAGAACGCTTTCGTCGGTCTGGTATTCGATCGGCATGCTTGCAGGCTCTGCTTCGCCCTTGAGAATCTTGACAGCCATCGCGGCAGTTGTCTTGCCAAGCTCATAGTAGTTGATGCCGTAGGTCGCGAACGCGCCGTTGCCGACCATACCGGATTCGCCGACGATGGTCGGGATACCGCATTCATTCGCTGCGGCAGAAACGCTTGTCATGCCGTCAGCCAGCGTGTTATCAGTCGGAATATAGATAAAGTCAACCTGTCCCTTGAGGGATTCGATCGCGGATTTTGCTTCATCGATCGCGGAAACCGTCTTGACAACGGATTCCATACCCTGTTCCTTGATTGCCGCTTCCGCGAGGTCGGATTGAATCTTCGAGTTTGATTCGCTGGAGCAGTACATGATAGCAACCTTCTTCGCGTCCGGAATCAGCTGCTTGCCGAGCGCGATCTGCTGCGAAACAGGGTTCATGTCAGATGTACCGGTCAGGTTCGCACCCGGCGCGTCATTGGAGGCGACGAGGCCGGAGCCTGCAGGGTCGGTAACCGCGGTGAAAAGTACCGGAATATCAGCGGTCTTTTCTTTGATCGCGGAAGCGCAAGGTGTCGCGACCGCGAGAATCAAATCGGATTTTTCATTGACGAGCGTATCCGCGATGCTCGGGCAATTGGCAGCCTCAGCAGCGGCAGAAAGCTGATGGATGGTAATGTTTTCGCCATCGACATAGCCCGCGTCAGCGAGACCGTCAATGAAACCCTTGGTTGCGTTCTGCAGGGCGGTAAATTCACCAAACTGCATGATACCGATTTTTAAGTTTTCACCATCAGCGCCGCCGGTATTCGCGTCATCGCCGGAGCCGCCGCAGCCTGTCAGAAGCAGGGCTGCCGTCAGCAGACAGATGAGTAATAGAGAAAGCGATTTTTTTGTGTTGTGTTTGAACGTTTTCATGTTGTCCTCCTGTAAGTTCTGTTTATTTTTTTGATGCGACTCATTGTTTTCGATGAGTCCGACTCTATCACAGGGAAAGCAGGGAAACAAAAAAGCCCCTCGCGGCTATCGGGATGATAACCACAAGCGGACTATATAATGAGCCGGATGATGCAATTGTCACAATGTCATTACAAGTCTTACGTTACCTTATGCAGTTGTAATTCGTAAAGCGACGGTAATAGTAAAAGCCGTAATACATGGTGTTTCCTCCTTGCCTGTGATGCGTTTGTGTTTTGATTCTGTAGCTATCCTACACCAGAGGGAAGACTTTGTCAAGCTAAATTTTCAGAAAATTCAATAAAAATTAAAAAAAACAGAGAAAATGAGACGTCAAAATTGTTTGAAGCAACAAGAAAAGCGGCTCCGCAGGCGGAAAGCCGCTTCTTCTTCCCATCGGAAGGCACACGCGGAGCTAGCGCAGATGTTTTTCGATGAGATCTATAAAGGTAGTAACGTACTCGTCTTTGGCGAAGATCGCGCGGGCGAGACCTGCGTTGCCGCCGCCTTTGCCGTTGTAGATCGAAGCGTTCTCCTTGACGAGCTTCCCGCAGTCAATCCTGCCGTTCGAAACAAGGAAGACCGTATGGCTCGGATCGTGCACCAGGAAAGCGACCTTTTGGATGTGCGGGCCGATCTCACGCGCGAGGGTGGAGAGGTCATCCAGCGAGAACAGACTGTAGTGACGACTAATCGAAAACAATGAGTTCAACTCATTGTTTTCGATGATTTCGCTAAGAATCGAAGCGGCCTCTTTGGAGAGGACTTCTTTTTTGAGCAGGTGCAGCTGCGTACGGGATTCCCTGTTTTTTTCCTGGGCGCTCTCGTATTTGGCGAGCACATCCTCGGTACCCGCACTCAGCTTATTGCAAAGCGCGGTGAGAACATCCAGCTCCTCCTGATACTTGAGGAAGGCGCGTCTGCCGGCCTCAAAATAAACGCGAAACATCCCTTTGTTCGGTTCAACCTTAAAAATTTTGAGCAGGCCGACCTGTCCGGCGGTGGAAGGATGCGTACCGCAGCACGCGACACAGTCAGAAGGATTTTCAACGTCACCGACGCAGACGATGGTGATGTCCTCTTCGATGGCGAGCGCCTTGCGCAGCGGCAGATGTTCGGCCTCCTGCTTCGTGTCAAAATGACGGGTGATGACCGGCGCGTTGCTCCAAATCGCCTCATTGGTGCACAGCTCGGCGTGTTTGGCCATTTCCCAGGTGAGTGTTTTAAAATCCGGATTTTCCTCCAGGCTGATATCGACCGTCATATAATTGTCTCCCATGTGAAAACCGCGGTTGACGCCGCCGTATTCGCGGTAGAACATGCCGCTGAGGATATGCTCGCCGCAATGACGCTGCATATTGTCGAAGCGGCGCGCCCAATCCAGCGTTAAATGGACGGAATCCCCGACCCGCAGCGCGTCCGGCGCGCAGGCAACGCAATGGAAAATATCGTCCTCGTATTCATAGACATCGACGACCGCGAAATCGTTGATTGTGCCCAGGTCGCAGCTCTGGCCTCCGCCGGTCGGAAAAAAGATGGTTTGGTCCAGGGTAATCAGCACCTTGCCTCCACGCGTGGAAACGGAGCGAATGCTCGCGTCGCACTCTCTGAGATAAACGTTTTCGCGGAATAATCTGTTTGTATGCATATAGAACCTCCTGTTTTTAGCTTCGCGTCCCCTTCCTCCGCTTCGCGCGGCGCTGCGGGGCGAAATTGTCGAAATTACTAGAATTATTGTAGCACAGCCTCATATAAATAGCTATGAATAAATCGCGCGGTGAAAGGGGTGCACAGATGAAACGGAGAAAATTCGCAAGGAGGCTTTGGACTGTGTTGCTTTTGGCGGGGCTCTGCGCGCTGCTGGGGCTTTCGTTCCGCCTGCTCCTGCGGACGGAAATGTCTGCGGTATCGATGGTGGCGGGAGATGAAACGGCGCGTGTCACAAAAGAAAACGGAGTCGGAAGCATAGCAAGGCAGACGGAGCGACCGCTCATCGTTATCGACGCGGGGCATGGCGGTATGGACGGCGGCGCGCTATCCGCGGACGGAATCAGCGAGAAAGACATCAATTTGGCGATCGCGCTGGCGCTGCAGGAGGAAATTCGCGCATATCCGGCGGATGTGCTTATGACACGAAGCGTCGATGAGGGCCTCTATACAGAAAAATCTGCCTCGATTCGCGCGAAGAAGCGGGAGGATCTTTTGCGTCGCGGAGAAATTTTGAACGCGGAGTCCGTTACGCTGGGTATATCCATCCATTTGAACAGTTTCCCACAGGATGAAAAAGTATACGGCGCGCAGGTTTTTTATCCAAAAGCGCGCGCGGAGGGAACGGATGTTTCGCGCGCGTGTGAACAGAGCAAACGCTATGCGGAAGCAATTCAAAAAAGCCTCGAAACCAGCATCTTTGACGGTCGGGAGCGGGAGGCTATGCCAAAAGATGATATCCTTTTGTTTCACAGCATCCGGCGGCCGAGGGTACTGGTTGAATGTGGGTTTTTGTCGAATCATGACGAATGTGAGCGCCTCAAAACAGCGGAATATCAACGACAGGCAGCACGCGCGATCTGGGAGGGAGTCAATGAAATTTTATGCTTGGAAAAGAACAAAAGCGTTACAGTAATTGACAGCGCGAACAAGGCTTAAAAAAGGAGTTTTTTTCCTAAAAAAATATGTGGATAACTTGCTCTTGACAAAAGAGGACGGACCTGTATAGTGTTGAAATTTCAAGCATTTGGTAGAATAAAGTTATCCACATGGACATGTGAAAAAAATTGTATACGATTTTTGTTCCCTATGTGGATAAACACATGAAAGATTGAAAACAAGGGGTTTGTCTCTTGTTGAAAATTGTTTGCCCTGCAAAAGAACAAAGGTTGACATAATTCGACAAGCTGTATAAAATAGAGAGGAGGAATTTTGCCTCGCGGCGGGGAACGCGGCGCGGCGAAGAAAAAACAAAGGATAAGGGGGAACCTATGATTTACGATTACTACGGATATTACCAGTCGCCGATGACTCAGTTTATGGACATGGGCTTTTTTTTGGCGGGCGCGGCGGTGCTCGCAATTGTTGCAGGTGTGGTGCTCTTCGCGACGTTTATGAACAAAAAGCATGAAGGCAAACATCAGGGATTTTGGCAAAGAGTGTATAATTTTTTAAACTTTAATCGATTTTATGCGGAGAATATCCTGCGCTTTCTGTATATCATTACAGTTTGCGTGTTGGTTTTTGTTGGTATCGCGCTGATGATCCTGGCTGCGGATGCCGGATATGCCGGCTTCTTTTGGATGGGGGCCGGGCTTTTGGTGCTCGGTAATCTCGCGGCGCGAATTTGCTTCGAGCTCCTGATGATGTTGATCATCTTTTGCCGTAAGACGGTTTCCATCGATCGTCGTCTGAGCAGGCTGGAAGACATTTTTACAGTGGACACTGACGAAGAGACGGAGTCTGAGTCAAAAGCTGCGAGCCGCGCGCAGAACGAGCCGGAGGCAGGCGCGGAAGCAATGTCTGGCGCGGACTTATGCGGTATGCCGCGGGAAACATCGCGGAACGCAGCCCCAGAGCCGTCATCCGCGGCATGCGGGCATGAGGCCGAAGCCGCGCCGGAGCAGCAGGACGAAACCGCCGCGGCTGCCGCCGAAGAAACGGAGCCATCCACGGATACACTAGGGGAGTAGGGATAAAAGGGCGCATGACGAAATCCGGAATTTCTATGCACGCATGTCGCTCATGTTTGAATGCCGCTTCACAAGGTGTATTTGTCACGATTCCGGGAATAGCAGACACGATATTTCCTACATGCTAAATAAGGAAAAAACCACAATTCACGAAAGTGTTTGAATTGTGGTTTTTGTATTTTGGCGTAAATCCTCGCGGGGCAACGCTATACGATGATGTCATATGGCGCGTAAACCGGCGTCCAATGCACTTGCGAAAGGAAACGAAACAGGCCTTCCGCGTCGTGGGCGCGAAACAACTTGACAATCTCCCGGTGATCCTTGTTTGTGGCATAGAGAATCTCGCGCATTTTGCCTTCCGGGTCATCCAGATAAGGTTTTTGAAACAATTTGCTCTTAACTCTGGAGAGGGCAGTAATCAAAACGCTGTTTCCGCACCGGTCAATATAGAATTGATGAAAAAGCGCCTGTTGTTTGCGGTACATCTCAAAATTTCCTGTTTTGATTGCCAGATCCATTGCCTCCACATAGAAGTCAAGATCTGCAAAATCCTTTTCGGTTAAAGCAGGACATGCGAGCTGTGCAGCGAAGCCATCCAGAATGCCAATCACGGCATAAAGCTCGATGACTTCCTTTTCTTGTACGGCTTTGATCACAAAGCCTTTTCGAGCCTTGGTTTCCAGAACACCTTCAGCGGTGAGCTGGATCAGAGCCTCGCGGACAGGTGTGCGGCTGATTCCAAGTTCCTCGCAGATCGTATTTTCGTTGATGCGTTCTCCGGGAAGGAGCGTCCCTTTCATGATTTGTTCTTCAATATATTCATAGACATGATCTTTTAATGTTTTAAAACGTTCCATAGATTTGCCCTCCTGATGCTTACCAAACTATCATAGCCCAAAACGAAGCATTCGTCAATCCGATATTTTTTTGACAAAATATCGCTACCTTGTTGACATATAAGATAAAAGACGTTAATATTAAATATATAGTATATTATATATTTAATATTAAATAGGTTCAGGAGGTAAAGAAATGAAAAAGTTTAATCATGTCATCGTAAGAAGACCTTGCAGAGCGATGGTGGACGGCATTACATCGGCGCCGGAACTTGGCAGGCCGGATTACGAGTTGGCGTTAAAGGAACACGACGCCTATATCGAAGCGTTGAAGCAGTGCGATGTTGATGTGACGATCTTGGAAGCGGACGAAAGATACCCGGATTCCTGTTTTGTGGAAGACCCGGCGCTGATCACCAAAGAGTGTGCGATCATCACCAATCCGGGTGCGGAGTCCAGAAATGGCGAGAAATTTGAGATCGTTGACGCAGTCAGAAAATTTTTCCCGGAAGACCGCATCGAGTACATTCAGGCGCCAGGAACGCTGGAAGGGGGCGATGTCATGATGGTAGGAGACCATTTTTATGTCGGGCGTTCCGCGAGAACCAATGAAGAGGGGATTCGTCAGCTGACCGAGATCCTCGCAAAATACGGGATGACCTGCTCCGAAGTGAAACTGGAAAAAGTGCTGCACCTGAAGACCGGCGTAAACTATCTCGAAAACAACAATATGCTGGTTTCCGGTGAATTTGTGACAAAACCTGATTTCGAACAGTACAACCGGGTCGAGATTCCGGAGGAGGAAGCGTACGCGGCCAACTGCATCTGGGTAAACGATACGGTCATCGTTCCGGAAGGGTATCCGGCGGTTTTGGCGGCTGTGCAGAACCTCGGTTACAAGACCCTGCTGGTTGATACATCTGAATACAGGAAGCTTGACGGCGGATTAAGCTGCCTGTCCCTGCGTTTCTAAACCGCGTCCTGCGGAAGAATAAAAAGTCGGTCAATGGGAAATCGCCCTCGAAGCCGATTTCCCATTGATCTGAACCTATGATTCTAATATCAAGAAAGACACCCACAGGCAAGGCGAATGGCATATTAGAGAACCTTAGCTATGGAGGTATCCAAAATGAATCAAAATCAAAACGACAAAACACTAGGTGTTCTGCCGCTAGCGATGTTCGCGGTTGGAACCACATTGGCAAGCGGTGTGTTCAGCTTATCCGGAGACTTTGCCGCCGGCGGAGCCCACACCCTCGCAACTTTGATCGGCTGGGCAATTTGCGGAATCGGTATGTTCGGGTTGACGATGTGCTTTTTTAAGCTCTCGATTGTAAAGAAGGACTTGACGAGTGGAATTTACACCTACGCGAGATCCGGATTCGGTGAATACATCGGTTTTAACGCCGCGTGGGGCTACTGGATGAGCGCGATTCTAGCCCAACTCGCGTTTATTACACTGTTCTTTGAAACGCTCGGTCACTATGCCGTTGCTTTTGGAAACGGAACGAATTTGGTTTCCTGCGCGTTGGCTTCTGTAATCATTTGGGCTCTTTCTCTTTTGGTTTTGCGCGGTGTAAATCAGGCCGTCGTGGTCAATGTTGTCATCGTAATTGCCAAAATCGTACCGATTCTGTCTGTCGTTGTCGCGATCATGCTTGGCGGCGCGTTCAGCTGGGATATTTTCACGCAGAACTTTGCGGGAACCGGAGAAATGTCACTGTTGGAGCAGGTGAAGAGTACCGTATATGTAACGGTATGGATCTTTATCGGCATCGAAGGCGCGGTCGTGATTTCCGGACGGGGAAGGACAACGAAGATCTCAGGACAGGCGACGATCATTTCCTTCACGTCTCTTTTCCTACTGTATTTCCTGATCTCGTTCCTGTCAATGGGCGTTCTGCCTGCGGAAGAACTGGCGGCGCTTGCGAACCCGTCTCTAGGCGGCGTTTTGGAATATGTAGTCGGCCCATGGGGCGCGACGCTGGTACATATCGCTTTGCTGATCTCGGTCGGCGGCGCGATGTTTTCTTATACGATCCTCTGCGTGGACAGCGCATTCGGACCGGCTGCGTACGGTGCGTTTCCGGAAGTTCTGTCCCGCAAGAACAAATTGGGCGCGCCGACTTGGTCGGTGATTGCCAGCGCGCTGATCGTGCAGCTGTTTATTGTTATCATTTACTTTAATGACGCGACCTTCCAGATGTGCTACGCGTTGTCGACATCGGCGATCATGGTGCCGTACGTGTTCTCGGCGTTCTATTATTTTAAGATTGTCTGCAGAGGCGAGGATCGGGAGATCGAAAAAGGCAGTCGTGTCGCTCCTTGGATCATTGCGATTATTGGCGCATTTTACGGAGTATGGCTACTGTACGCATCCGGACTTACCTACATCCTTGCAATGACAATCTTGTATGCGCCAGGTACGATCATGTATCTGTACCACCGCCAAAAAACAGGTCAGAGATATTTCGACAAGGCCAGCGATATGGCAATCTGCGTCATTCTGGTTGCACTTGCCGTACTTGCGCTTATCCTGACAGTAAAGGGTACTATCGTGTGGTTCTGACCGGTACATAGACTATAATATAGTCAGTATGCTAATCGGAAGAGTCTGGTGACCTAAAAAGAATACCACAGAGAAGAATCCACAGAGCCGTATCTGTGGATTTTTCGGTATGATGGATAAAAAATGAAGAGGATTCTACTGTGTAGATGAGACTACAATTTGGCGACCTGCTTGCAACGGAAGCTTTGAAAACGCTCTTGCACGGTTTCATATTTTCTGCTAAAATGAAAAAAGTAAAAATGTGTATATCACACGCATGTTTTGGGAGAAAAAATGGACAGCAATAGGATTGTCGGCGGCATAGCCGCCGCGGAATGGAAAGTGCTCAGCAATAAAGAAGACAGCGCAGTATTTTTCACGCAGGAACAGGAAGGAAAACCGATTATCCTGCGCGTATACAGCCGCGAGATGCCGGCCTATGAAGCAGTCAGGCAGCGACCTTGCGCGGGCTTGCCGCGGATTTATGATTGCCGCTGGGAAAACGGGCTTTTTTTTGTTAGGGAACAGTTCATTGACGGAATTTCACTGCAGGAGATGATCGACGGCGGCGAAAAGATGGATGTGGAGAGGGCGCTGACTTTGACCGCGCGTCTTTGCGAAACGCTGGGAAAGCTGCATGAGATAGGGTTTATTCACCGCGACGTCAAGCCGGAACATGTTCTGATGGATGCCGAAGGGGAACTGTTTCTGATTGATCTGGATGCCGCGATGCGCATTGAGCCGCAAAAGGCGAACGATACGCGGCTTTTGGGTACGACCGGATATGCGGCACCGGAGCAGTTCGGTCTGACGCGCTCCGACGTGCGAACGGACGTCTTCGCGGTAGGAATTTTTTTGAATACGTTGCTGACCGGACAACATCCGGCGGTGCTGCGGTATCAAAACGGCAGCGCCGCGTGCGTCATCCAAAGATGTATCGAGATGAACCCGATGGACCGCTATCAGAGTATGGCTGAACTTCGCGCCGCGCTCGCGCGTGCGAAGGCGGAGGCGGTAAGCGGTGAGGTCCTCGCCGCAGGAGAATACGCTCCGGAGCAGACCGCGCCGAACGGTGGCGGGAAAGCAGGCGAGACCTCCATGATTTCTCATGGAAATGCAGCAGGACGTGGCAGGAAACGCTGGATGCAGGTTGCTGTGCTTGCGGTGGCAGTCTGCGCGGCCGGAACGCTCGGCATGAAATATTTTCCTCAGAGCGAGGGGGCTGAAGGGCTGACGGACGGGCATGCCGCGGCTCGAGGGCAGACAAATGAACAGGCAGAAGCGTCGCAGTATGCCGAAAACGGTGAATTGCAGCTGTATCTGGACTATCTCGGCGGTCCGACATTTCGCTATAACTCCTGTGCCGGAAGCCAATGCCTGCCGATGCTTACCGAGGACAATGTGCCGGTGGAATCCGACTGGGAGGTCTATGCGGACGAACAGATCGGCTGGATCACCGGATGGGAAGAAGAATGGCTGGGCTGGCGCCTCGATTCGCGCGGCGCGCAGCCGGGGGCGGAAGGCTTTGTCCATGCAAAAAAGGACGGCAAGACTTACGCCGTGCGCATTGTTGTGACAGGCTATCCGATCAGCGCTTATACTAAGACTCCAAGGTTCGGCAATATGGCAGATGGTTACCTTGCGCCGACCGCGGACGCGAATGGGGACGACACGGAGTTTGTACGGCAGACCTATGATCCCCAAAAGCGTGTGACTCTTTATCTGGCGGTCAGTCCGAGTTTCGAAAATATCGTGCCGAACTGCGGCGATGACCGGGTGACGATCGAAAAGTGTGGGAATCAAGGCGATTGGCCGAACGACAAGGTCTATAAGCTGACGTTCTATAACCCGGACGGCGGCGACGCGGTCTTTCAGGTCACGCACGCCGAAGGCAGACTGGCGTTCAAGTTTACAGAAGAAGAATAAAACATAAATTAAAAGTGAGAACCGTGGACTGACGCGGCGCGAATGAACGAAAAAGCTTCATCACGCGTTTACGCGTCAGTCCTTTTATTATGGTGAGAATATCGGTGGGCGATATTTCCGGGATTAAGACAAAAGCAGCTTGCGAAGCGGCGCTCACCTGTGAGCGACATGTGCGCATAAAAATCTCTGATTTTGTTATGCGCGCGTTCACCCTATTTTTTCGGACTTAGCAGCGTGCATAACCGTTGGCGGCGCCGATATGGTAAACTATAGAGCGTATAGGTGAATACAGGGATTTGAAGCTGCGTTCCTGTATTCGGACGATGCTTCCGGCGGCGCGGAATGACCCTGCGTCTTTGCCTGACGAAGCTGAAAAAGAAAAAATGAAGAAGAAAGAGAGGTAAGACAGAAAGCATGAAAAAGAAATTTTTTGCGATTGTGTTGGCGTTCTGTATGGTGCTGACCATGATGCCGGGTATGGCGTGGGCAGATGGTCAAACAGGCACTGCACCGCGTGGATTAGCTGTTATGCAAAATGGCGTGTTGCTGGGAGACGGCGCCGAGATAGAAATTGAAGAAAACAGCCTTTGTGAAATGGAGATTTACTATAACGGAGAGGTGATCAAACCATCCGCAGGCGAGGAACCGCAGGCAGATGAAGTAGTGAAAGATGGAATATGTTATCCCGGCGTTTCACCAGATGGAAAAGTATTGGAGATTCGAGTAAGCGAAGCTGCGGAGGTAGGAGCATTTACATGGGTAACTTTGTCCTATAAAAGTACGTCCATTAAACTGAAGATTGTGGTGACCGCAGGTCTTCGATTGAGATTGGAGGATGATGGCACGATCGTAAAAAAAGGAAGGACAATCAGTGGAAAGCAGAGTGTGACTGCACAGGTCATGTTGGGAAATGATGAGATCACCGAAGACTATGATTTCGGTATTGAAAGCAGCACGGTTTTACATGTAGAGAATCTGGGGAACGGTAAACTGAAGATTACAACAATCGGAAACGGCAGCAGCACACTTACGATTGTTCACGGAATACGAAATAATGGTAAAAACTGGGATAAAGAGTCGATTTTTACATGGGAAGGTTCAGGAATCAGCGATGATTCCGCAGACGCTTGTAACCTTGTATTGCAAATTAACGGAAGCAAGAAACAGAGCGGTGCTCAGATCAACCTGCGAGATGGAAAAAGCCTCACCGGAAAGGTTTCTTTGAACGGAAGAGAATTAGCAAGCCAAGAGTATCATATAGAGTTATTCGGCGGTCCGGGCTGCACTTTAATGACGAATCCGGACGACAGCTTTACGCTGACTGCGGGACAAGGTGTGGAGGGTTGGTTTACCTTGGAATGTGCAGATGCAGATAGAGCGGAAGATCGGAACTGGGAGGCACGCTTTTCTGTTCGCGTGCAGACAGAGCCAAGCGACTATGTCCTGCAGTTCTATAATATGGAGAAGCGGGGCGATACATGGGGAGTTTATGGTTATTCGACGATTGGCATCTTTAAAAATATGAAACAGGAAAAGTATGTAAAATATATCGTTACGGATGAAAATATGGAGCGTATCGATGACGAACACTTTGTGAATGTCACGCCGGAGAATATTAAAGTGCAGTACTGCATTGATTTCGATCAGGAAAAATACATCGACGTAGAAGATAAATGTAATCCGTTCAGCTTCGAAATGGTGAACGGAGAGGATAATTTAATGAAAATCTCCTATGATAGAGAGAAAGACTTATACGGTCCTGCTTATCGGCTTGTATACACCGGAGAGGATGAATATCTGAAATCAGAGAACGAAAATGTGAGCAAACATATTTTCCTTTGGACAAGGTCAGTAAGAGAACTGGTAAGTTTAGCGAACCTCAAAAAAGGCGAAGACGGACAGGAATCAGATCATTGGATCTATGATGCAAGAAAGGTTTCGAAAGAAGGCTTTGAGGAAACAAACGAGGAATGTGATATCAAGTTGGCATCGGTAGCAATTTCGAATGATCTCTTTGGCGAAGATGCAAATCAGGTGTCGATCAAGCAAGATCAGACTACACTGGAGTTACAGACGAATCTGGGAAAGTTCACTTTTGATGATAAAATTTTGACACAGATTGATCAGACCAACCAGCAGGTGACACTGAATATTGAAAATATCGAGAAAGAAGACGACCTATATCAGAGTGCGGGAACGCAGCTGCAGAATGCGACGAAAGTTGTTGATTTATCCTTGCAGGCTGACAATGGCAGTACTATCAGCCAGTTTGGAGAAGGAACTGCCGCAGTGACACTGGATTATGAAATGAAGGATTCTTCTAAAGAACCAAAGGTATACTACTTGGCTGAGAACGGGGAAAAGACACCTGTTGCGTGCGAGTATGATGCAGCAGCAAAGGAATTAACCTTTGAAACAAATCATTTCTCAACCTATGTAGTTGAAGAAGCCGCGAAATTCTCCGGCGGCGGTGCATCCGGCGGCGCGATTGCACCGGTCCCGAGTGACGTGGCAACGAGCGGCACAGCAGGCGATAAGGTAACGACTGCAAAGACTGAGGTAAAAACAAGTGAAAAGGTTCATGCCGATGGCACGAAAGAGACTGTCGCGGAAGTGAAGGTTTCTGCCGCGAATCAGAGAGAGATCATCAGGCAGGCAAAACAGAACGATTCCAAAGAGATCATTTTGGAAGTACCGGCGCGTGCAGCAGGCAATGCGACGAGCGCGAACGTACAGCTCGAAAAGGCTTTTTTGAATCAGCTGCTCAATGAAACGAGTGCATCCCTGACGATCAAAACGCCGTTTGGCGATGCAGCATATACGCAGGATGAGCTCAAAGCCTCGCTGGAAAAAGCAGACGGCGATACCGTAACGCTTACGGTTTCCAAGGCGGATCCGGAAGCGGAAGAAGCGGAACGCGTCGCACAGGCAAAAGCAACCGCGAAGCAGGTCGATTTGAAAGCGCGTTCCTCCAAGACCTCAAAGGGAATTAAAGTCGTATTCAAAGCCGACGAGGAAAGTAAAGCTTTCATCGAATTCATGAAAGAACTTGGGTATACCGTGAAATATCGTTTCTATCGTTCGCAGAAGAAGGCTTCCGCCTACAAAGCGATGCTTACAAAAGATAAACCGGTATATATCAATACCAACGGGAAGACAGGCATGAAGTATTACTACAAGGTTCAGCTCAGAGTTTACGATCAAAACGGCAAGCTGATCGCGGCAACCGCACTCAAGCAGTGCAAATACGCATGCAGAACTTGGACGAAATAATTCTACGAAGTCGGAGATAAAAGTAACGAATTTCATACGAATGAAGTGTGACACGAAGACCCAGCGGAGATTTCCGATGGGTCTTCGTCGATATACTGGGCATGCCGCTTGCCTTGGGTGGTTTTTTGTATCAGTACCTTCAGTTGACAAGAGCACACACGCCTGGACGGGTTGAAATTTCAACGCATGCTTCGTTCTCGTCTCAGGCTTACGTCCAGTAAGCTTTCGTCCTGCGGCCTTGCCTGCGCCGAAATTTCGAGCCGCCAGGTTCCAAGGAAGTTTGCAGAGAAAATATTTGCCTCTGCGCGAGGCGAATGAGCGAGGCGTAGTGGTGCTACGGTGAGCGAAGACAACAAAGTGCAGAAGCAAATAGGCCTTTGCAAATCGTGTGTGCCTTTGTCAACTGAAGGTATTTATATCAAAAAAGAGCGCGACGCGCGCGCTCGAAATTTCATGCGGGCTAAAATATTAACTTTCGTACCGTTATTCCAGCAATGGCTCTCCATGGTCATACATATTGTTGTTGAGCTCAAGAATCGTTTCTCCGTGCGAAATCGCGAAGATGATGATGCTGTCGCGCTGGCTGCGCACATATAAAGGGGCAAAACCTCCGCGTACCAACAGCTCCCTTGTTTCGTCAAGCGTCGCTTTCATTGCGATACAAAGACAAAGCAATTTATCGCGTGACGGCCTGCGCGCGCCCGAAATAATCTGATAGGCATAGACCTCGTTGAGGTTGCTCGCTTTGACGACGCCGGATCTGGTCAGGCCTTTGGACGCAATCAGTGTTTGGAGCTGCTCCGCGAGAGAAGCTGTCGAAAGCTCATCGAGATTGCGCTTGAGGAAGCTTTCCAGCGTGTCACAGCTTTTCAATTCGTTTTCAAGATTTGTAGTAGATTTTTTTGGCATTTTGTGCTCCTTTGCGTTTCTATTGTATCAAATCTCTGATGTGATAGCCAGTGTTTGGCGTAAAAATATAGTTCAAAAATAGTAGCTTTACGTTTTCGACTTGCGGAATTATTCAGCCGGTGCGCCCGCATGAATTCGCGATGAAATTGCTGCGGAAGCTGCGGCGAACGGCGCCACACCTTTGTCCCCTTTGCAGTATATGGGAATAGTTTAGCACAAAGCTAAGTAAGAGTGTTATGCACCATGCTAAGTACGCGAAAAACGCAGGGCTGGTCGGCGGACCATGCGAAAATCTGTTCCCTGCGCTCCGCGAAAGCCTTGCCAAGTGCGGGGAACGCAGGGCTGGTCGGCAGACCATGCGAAAATCTGCTCCCTGCGCTCCGCGAAAGCCTTGCCAAGTGCGAAAAATGCGAGGCTGGTCGGGTGTTTCCACCTAAAGTTCCCATTTTCGCCAAAAATGCTTTAAAAGATGTATTGATGTGACTTGTGATCTTTGCAAAACAAGGTGTCGTCAGTATAAACTAAACAAATATGTGAGCAACACCAAAGATATTGATAAAAAATAGTGATAAAACATAAAAATGGAGGCGTAAAAGTGCAAAAAAATCGAAAAGAGCCTATAATGGGCCTTCGCTCTATAAATGCAGTACATCTTTGCATGAAAAAAGGCGTGATTTGGGAACTTTGATGAGATTGCTGTAACTGGCATGCTACAGAAATCTGCGAAGCCAGCCGCAGGCGGCATCTGCCCCCATCAAAATAGGGTCAGCTAAAGAATCACCTTCCGAAACACAGCCAGGAAGATCAGGGACAACGACAGTGCAGTCTTCCTTTTCTTCACAGAAAAAAATGGCGGGATAAAGTAATTTCTAATTACTCTGTTTTTCTGTACTTTTGATTCCGGCTGTTCGGTTTATCCGGAATCGTGCGCTCGATCAGTTTTTGATCTAAAGCCGGATGCAGATAGTTCTTACAGAAAGTAGGCTTGTGCGAAACTCCGAGCCGTTTCATAATTTCTGCCGCTGAAAGTTCCTCACTACCGAGAACGGCGAGAAGTCGGTCGATCGGTGTTTTATCTTGGTCGGCGACTTGGTCGCTGACTTGATCGCTGACTTGATCGGCGTAATATAAGCAAATGCCTGTATCACTGATGCTGCAGTTTCTTGCAACGCATCCGGTTCTTTATTTCCTCCTCATTATTGCAATTTACGAAAATAAAATCCGCGCAGGAGAAACCTCCTTTGCGCGGATTTTTTCAGGCTTGCATTTTCGCACTGATCGCATCTTGTGCGATTTTGGATAAACTCAAACCATGCTTTTCAATATAGGTATTCATGTACGCCGGAATCGTAAGATTCTTGCGTACCGCATTTGTGCCGTATTTTTGTGCGTAGGTGTCCATATCTAAAAGCAGCAGATTGACGATGCCGCCTGCTTCGGGGTGAATGTCTTTGGCCTCCGATGCCTTCGGTAAGGGGTTTCCCTCCTCGAGTTCATCGAGCAGCCAGCCGCAGGCAGCATCTGTGCCCATCAAAATAGCGTCGGCCAAAGAATCGCCTTCCGACACACAGCCCGGAAGATCAGGGACAACGACAGTGTAGCCTTTCTTTTCTTCGCAGGGATAAAAAATGGCAGGATAAAGTAATTTCATAAATCGCTCCTTACCGAGCAGGCCTAACGCAGACCTGCTTGCTGTAATATACTTTTTGCAGTCCGAATATCAAGGTCGCCCCGATGGTTCGGGATAGTGACCTTGCCGGATTTCGTCGGGTGTATGTAGTGATCATAGGAGCCTCGGGAATTTTTGTATACCCAGCCATCGGCTTCTATGATTTTTTTAATTTCTCTCACATTCATAAGACACCTTATAATAAATTATACGCGCATTGCACTCATGCTGTCAATAAAAAATAAGTATAATACTTATCCCGCGATAGTGGTTTCCGGTGCTTAGCGATTGCATTTCTAAAACAAAGAATAATTTACAAAATATTCTTGAATAGTATAAAAATACTATATAAGATATAAAAATTGAAATCAAGGGAAATTTAGTTCTGTTAGCACGGAGTCAGTCAGGTGACAGAATCGGATATCTCATAAAAAAGTGATTGAGCCAGATTTTTTGTGATTTGAATGTGAAAATATTGCGAGAGATCATGAGACGAGACGAAAAATAAAACCCGCCGCCTGCGGCGGCTTACGCCGATACAGGTGACGGGTTTTGAAAAATCTCAGATTCTCGCAGGGAACCGCAAGCATTCCGACCTTACGGCAACGCCGTAAAGACGATCGAAGGAAGTACTTCAGATTCCCGCAGGGAATCGCAAGCATTCCGACCTTACGGCAACGCCGTAAAGACGATCGAAGGAATGCTTAACCGAAGTATCTCTCCAGCAGACCCTTGAGTGCCTTGCCGTGTCTTGCTTCGTCGCGTGCCATCTCATGAACGGTGTCGTGAATCGCGTCAAGGTTGTTCATCTTTGCAACCTTTGCGAGGTCGAATTTACCTGCGGTCGCGCCGAATTCACAGTCAACTCTCCAAGCGAGGTTGTCCTTGGTGGTAGCTTTCATGTTCGGTTCTAAATCTTCGCCTAATAATTCAGCGAATTTCGCAGCGTGTTCTGCTTCTTCATAAGCAGCTTTTTCCCAGTAAAGACCGATTTCCGGATAGCCTTCTCTGTGTGCGATGCGAGCCATGCAGAGATACATGCCGACTTCGGAGCATTCGCCCTGGAAGTTAGCCATAAGCTGATCGAAGATGAACTTCTTATCCTCTTCTTTGATATCAGGATTGTTCTTGACTGTCTTGCCGTAAACGCCGTATTCGTGCTCAGCAGCCAACGTCATATCGCCTTCCATCTTTTTGAATTTGTCAGCGCCTACATGACAGACCGGACACTCTGCAGGTGGCTGGTCGCCTTCATGAACATAACCGCATACTGTACATACCCATTTCATAATTTGTTACCTCCCTAAAGTTCATTCTCATTCTTCAGATAACACGCTTTGCGCGTTTTGCCGATTCCGGCCTCGCGGCTGAGCCGAAAGAATATAAGCGGAATCGTTTCATCAGCTCAGCATTCGCTGTCGCTGTGACAAGTACATTGGTCCGGACGCTGAGTGCTCTGCCTGCGGCTTCGCCTTGGCAATCGCTTTCGCTCGGACATCTGTCTTTCATCAGCTCAGCATTCGCTGTCGCTGTGACAAGTACATTATACCACAGTTTTGGACTTGTTAACAGCGCGAGGACGATTTTTTGCGGGAAGTTTGCGGTGGCTGGCGTGAAATATCTGTGAAATCTTGAGAAAATCCGCGAAAAAACGCTTCGTCGGGGCGCGTAGCGATTGAGGGAGCGTGGAGCTGCGGCGCGCAAGTGAATTATGCGGAGAGAAAAATCAAAAAAGTCGAATTTTTTATAGAATTTAGCAATTTTTTATCTAGAAGTGTTAAGAAAAATGTGATAAAATAACGTTGCGGAGCTGTCGCGAATGCGCTTCGCGCCGGGGTGACCGATTCGCGCTACGCGAGATTCTTCATGCCGGACTGCGTGCTTTGCGTAACTTTGAACTGCGCGTTTCGCGCCGAGCTGACCTTCCCGCGTCATGTGGAATTTCTCATGCCGGATGGAGAGCTCACACAGCTTTGAACTGCGCGTTTCGCGCCGAGCTGCGTGCTTCGCGTAACTTCGAACTGCGCTTTTTGGGCTTCATGCAGGCTTTGCGGCAGACCGATGCCGCGCGGAACTCGTCATAAATCATCGAAAATTAGAGTAAATGATAAATTTTAACGGAAATAAAGGAGGTAACCCTTGCGGCATCAGACATTATTACACGATAAGTTTCAAGAATCTCTCGCGTCCGTACTTCCGATTACCATCATTGTGCTGCTGCTTTGCTTTACGGTAGCGCCGATTCCCAACAACATGCTCGTCTCCTTTTTGATGGGAGCGGTCCTGCTGATCGTGGGGATGGCCTTTTTTACCCTGGGTGCGGATACAGCGATGACCCCGATCGGAACGAAGGTCGGAAGCTGTATTACAAAATCCCGAAAGGTTTGGATGATTGTATTCGTCAGCTTTTTGCTCGGTGTCATCATCACCATCTCGGAGCCTGATCTGCAGGTGCTCGCCAACCAGGTGCCGAATATACCTAACGCGGCGCTGATCGGAACGGTGGCGCTTGGAGTCGGCATCTTTTTGATCATCGCCATGCTGAGAATCCTGTTTGGAATCAGCTTGAATATCCTGCTGATTGGATTTTATATCGTCGTCTTCCTGATGGCGATGTTTGTGCCAAAAAATTTCTGGGCGGTTGCCTTTGACTCCGGCGGGGTGACAACCGGACCGATGACCGTACCGTTTATCATGGCGCTGGGCGTCGGTGTTTCGGCGATTCGAAGCGACCGTCACGCCGGGAACGACAGCTTCGGCTTGGTCGCGCTCTGCTCGATCGGCCCTATTTTGGCTGTGCTGGTACTGGGTCTGCTCTATCCGTCGGAGGCGGCTTATACGCCGGTGGAGATTCCGGAAATGGAGAATTCACAGGAAATGATTATGCTTTTTGTGCATGGGCTGCCGCATTACGCGAAGGAAGTCGCGATTGCCCTGGCTCCGATTGTCGCCTTCTTTTTCCTGTTTAACGCTTTTTACATCAAAATGCCGAAGAAACCGCTGATCAGTATCAGTGTCGGCTTGCTTTTTACTTATTTGGGACTGCTTCTGTTCCTAACCGGCGTTAATGTTGGATTCATGCCGGTCGGAAACTATATCGGCAAAATGATCGGAAGCAAGGAGTTCAACTGGATTTTACTGCCGATTGCCATGCTGATTGGTTATTTCATCGTAAAAGCGGAGCCGGCGGTACACGTGCTCAATAAACAGGTTGAGGATCTGACCGCGGGAAGTATTCCGGCGCGCGCGATGGAGCTTTCACTTTCTATCGGCGTGGCGAGTTCGCTGGGTCTGGCGATGATTCGCGTATTGACGGGAATCTCGGTGATGTACTTTTTGATTCCGGGCTATGTGCTGGCCCTCGGGCTGAGCTTTTTCGCGCCAAAGATTTTTACCTCTATCGCGTTTGACTCCGGCGGCGTTGCTTCCGGACCGATGACGGCGACTTTCCTGCTGCCTTTCGCGATGGGCGCCTGTGAGGCAATCGGCGGACCGGAGCGGATCGTCAGCGACGCCTTCGGGGTAGTAGCCATGGTCGCGATGACGCCGCTGATTACGATTCAGCTTTTGGGCGTGGAATACAAATTTCGCACGCGCAAGGAGCGCGAGGCTAGAGCGCGTGTGCAGGCCAAGCTTGAAGCCTATGCTGATGATGATATCATAGAACTGTAAGGAGGATTGCCATGGACGGATTAAATTTAGTAATCAATATCACAGACCGCGATAAGAGCGAAACGGCAATCAGATTGTTTCAGGAGAACGGTGTATTCACAACAGACGTCGCGCTGGGACAGGGCACCGCGCCAAGAGAAATCCTGGAGTATCTCTACTTGAGTCCTGCAGAAAAAGCCATTATTTTTGGCGTAGTTACCAATGCCGGACTGAGTTCCCTGTTCAAAACGTTAAAGCGCAGAATGTACATTGATGTTCCGGGGAACGGCATCGCGGTGACGATTCCACTCAGCAGCATCGGCGGCAGGCGCAGTCTGGAGTACATGCTGGACGGACAGGTATTGGGAACGAACAAGAGTCTGGAAAAGGCGGAAAGGATAGAAAGAATGTCCATCAAAACAGATTACGAACTGATTTTTGTAGTCGCGAACGAAGGCTACAGCGATATGATTATGGATGCGGCACGCGGCGCGGGCGCGGGCGGCGGCACTGTGATCAAGGCAAAAGGAACCGGGGCGGAATACACCGAAAAATTCTTCGGATTTTCGATTGCTTCCGAAAAAGAAATACACCTGCTGGTTACGCCGGCGCAGGGGCGAAATGCCATCATGAAAGCGATTATGGAGCAGGCGGGACTTGAGAGTAAAGCACAATCGATTGTGTTCTCGCTTCCGGTCAGCCATGCGCTCGGTCTCAGACAGCCGGAATAGCCTGCGGCACATTGCGCCGTGAGGAATGGGGAACCCGTACGACAGGCAGCGACGCCGGCTTAGCCGGAGGGCTGTCGGAAAAATCTGCGGCGTCGCCTTGACCGGGGATTATCGGAATAGCCTGCGGCACATCGAGCCGCGGCCTTGCAGTAAGCGGGACGCTCGCGAGCGGCGTTTTTCAACCTGGATTATGGTCTATAAAAATAGACCATATAGCTTTTCGATTCCGACGGTGCGCTGTGAAGCAGCCTGCGGCGCTGCCTATTTTGGGCGTGGCACATAAAAATAGACCACGAAACTGCGCGTCGTGAGGGATGGGAAATCCGCACAGCAGGCGGCGGCTCTGCTTTGACCGGAGGGCTGACGAAACCGGCTGCGGAGGCGCGAGCGCACAAGGTTACGCAAGGCGTGTCCGTGCGCGATGCAGGAATTCACTCATCAGATGTATCACGAGGCTGTTGACAGTCACGCAAGAGATTACCCGCGCGTGGTGCAGGAAGGTTTGCACGGTGCTCTGCGCGTCTGTCTGTTCAAGTGTAAGGCGCACCCGTGTGCGATGCAGGAAGGGCTCGGCGCATGCTTTACTAGCATGGCGGCGCGCGAGGTCGGAGACGGATTTGCGTAAGGCCGCGCGCGAGGCTGCCCGCCGGGCGCAAGGCTGTGCGAAGCGAAGGAGGCGCAAGTGCGCGAGAGCGGCTATGCGGCTCATTATGTGGAATATAAAAATATATCACAGTCCTGGAGAGAGGGCTTTTTTATTACAAAAAACAATACTTTGTATGAAGATTACACAAAAATAACGGAAAAATTGTTAGAAAACGATAAAAGTACACAAAAAAACATTGCAATACAAAACAAGAGAAGGTATACTGTACTTAAACGTGTATAAATGGTAAAATTTGAATTTTCAAATAGGAGGAGATTTAAGTATGAAAAAGAAAGTTGCTTTACTTTTGGCATTGATCATGGTCTTCGCGTTATTCGCGGCGGGCTGCGGCTCAAGCGATGATGGCGAGGGCGCGGAAGGCGATTACGCGGGCACCGTCAAGATTGGTGTATTTGAACCGGCTTCCGGTGACAACGGCGCGGGCGGCAAGCAGGAAACGCTCGGCATCCAGTACGCGAACAAAGTACAGCCGACCGTTGACATCAACGGCGAAACCTACAAGGTGGAACTGGTCACCGCTGACAACGAGTCCGACAACTCGAAGGGCATCACAGCCGCGCAGAACCTGGTATCTTCCGGCGTGTCCATCATTCTCGGTTCCTACGGCTCCGCGGTATCCATCGCGGCCGGCGATGTATTCAAAGAGGCAGGAATGCCGGCGCTTGGTGTAACCTGTACCAATCCACTGGTAACGAACGGCAACCCGGTGTACTTCCGTACCTGCTTTCTGGATCCGTTCCAGGGTACGGTTCTCGCGAACTTCGCGTATGAAAACGGCGCACGGAAGGCTTACTGCTTATCCAAGCTCGGCGACGACTACTCCGTAGGTCTGGTAAAATACTTCGTAGAAGCGTTTGAAAAGCTCGGCGGCAAAGTTGTGGAAGAGTAGTTCCCAAAAGGAAATTCTGACTTCACATCCTATGTTGCGAACGCAAAAGCGAAAGATTGCGACGTATTCTACTCCCCGGTATCCATCGAAGCAGCTGCGCTGATCATCGACCAGGCAGAAGCACAGAAACTGGATATGCCGATTCTGGCAGGCGACACTTGGGACTCCAACGTTGTTTTGGAAGCGGCAAAGGGTAAAAATATCGAACTGAACGTAACGACCTTCTATCAGGAAGGCGGAAACCCGGAATTCGATAACGGCATCAAGGAATGGATTAACTCTGATTCCACCGCGAAGGCGAACAACAACGGCAACGACCAGATCGCGGCGGTATCCGCGATGGGTTATGACGCGTACTTCGTAGCGTTGGAAGCGATCAAGGCAGCAGGCTCTACAGATCCGGCAGACGTTCTGGCGGCACTTCCGAACGTGGTTTATGAAAACGGCGTATGCGGCACCGTCAAGTTCAACGAGAACGGCGATGCTGAGAAGAACGAAGCGGTTGTTAAGCACTGCAACACCGAAACCGGCGAATGGGAATATGTCAAGACCCAGTCGATCGAAGGATAAAACCACATAGTACGATTTGCTTTTGCAATCAAGCAGAGCAGCATGCCTAGGTACATAGCAAAGATTGATGAGAGGCATACAGCGGGAGGGCTTCCCCTCCCGCTTATCGTGTTATTATGGGAATACCTTTGTCAACCGAAGGTACATCATTTGAACAAAGCTGCGAGACAAAAATCATAAAGGAGAGGGCATTTTTGTCTAAACGCCCTGTCTTTTATGATTACGCGTGGGGATATCGCCTGCGATATTTTCTCGCTGCATCCTTGAATTGGAGGTTATTACATGGAATTATTTGCGAAATGGCTGCCATATATCCTTGCGGGCGTTTCCGTAGGCGGACAGTATGCACTGATCGCCATCGGCTATACGATGGTATACGGTATCCTCAGACTGATCAACTTCGCCCACGGCGACATGTTCATGATGGCAGGTCTGGTTATGATCTATCTGGTATCTGCACTGCCGATCTGGCTGAGCGTGATCGTTGTGATTATCTTTACAGTGGCTTTGGGCTGCACCATCGAAGAAGTGGCTTATCGTCCGCTGCGCTCCGCGCCGAGAATGTCGATCATGATCTCGGCGATCGGCGTATCCTACTTCCTGCAGAACATCGCCCTGTATGTGACCGGCGGTCTGACCAAGACCTACCCGTCCATCCCGTTCCTGCAGAAAACCGTGACCGTACTCGGTGCGCACACCAAGATGGTAACGGTCATTACACCGATTCTGACGATCGCACTGGTATTCGCGCTGGTCATGCTGATCAACCACACGAAGATCGGGATGGCGATGCGCGCGGTATCGCGTGATTTTGAAACCTCCGAGCTGATGGGTATCGACATCAACAGGGTCATCATCGTGACCTTCATCATTGGCTCGTTCCTCGCGGCGGTCGGCTCTGTCCTGTTCTTTTCGAACTACACCGGCGTCAATCCGATGTCCGGCTCCATGCCGGGTCTCAAGGCATTCGTCGCGGCGGTATTCGGCGGCATCGGCTCCGTTCCGGGCGCAGTCGTCGGCGCGTTTGTCATCGGTATCTGCGAAAACATCATGAAGGGCGCGGGACTGACGACGTTCTCCGATGCATTTACGTTCGTATTGCTGATTGTCATTCTGATGGTGAAGCCGACCGGTATCTTCGGCGAAAAAAACATCAACAAGGTATAGGGAGGGGCAGAAATGGAACAGACATTATCGAAAAAAACAAAAACTGCCTGCAGTATCATCGCAATCGCGGTGTTTCTGATTTTAGTATATCTTGGCGATTCCTTCATCATGCCAACATCTAAATGGAGTATGCTGATGAAGGTACTTGAAAAAGGCTCTATTTACGCGCTGATCGCCGTGTCGATGAACCTGCTGAATGGGTTTACGGGACTCTTTTCGCTCGGACAGGCGGGTTTCATGCTGATCGGCGCTTACGCCTACGCGATTTTTGCGATTCCGGCAGCAGATCATGAAGCAGTCTATCAGTATTTTAACGGCGGCGTGCTGCAGTTCTCCATTCCGGAGATTTTGATGAACGCGTTGGGCGGCGAAGGCAGCTTCGGCGGCTTCCTCGGACAATATCTCGGCATGTTCCTGCTGATTCTTTTCGCGGGACTTTTGACGGCAGGCATTGCGTTCCTGATCGGCATCCCGGTACTCAGACTCAAGTCCGACTATCTGGCGATTGCGACGCTCGGCTTCGCGGAAATTTTAAGAGCATTTTTCCAGTGGAACACCCTGGGACCGGTCACCAACGGTTCCAATATTCTGCGTAATTTCGTGACCTACGAAACGGCGCTGTTTCCGGTCATTTTCGCGGGGCTGTGCGTCGCGCTGATCGTCCTTTTGATCAACTCCACCTATGGCAGAGCATTTAAGGCGATTCGCGATGACGAAATCGCGGCGGAGGCGATGGGCGTCAATCTGTTCAAGCACAAAGAGCTGGCGTTTGTGATCTCCTCCTTCTTCGCGGGCGTAGGAGGATCGCTTCTGGCGATGTTCCAGAACAATGCCGCCTCAGACGCGTTTACAACCAATATGACTTATGAAATCCTGCTGATCGTCGTCATCGGCGGCATCGGCTCCATCTCCGGCTCCGTCATGGGCTCCTTTATCTTCATCGGCCTGAACGAATGGCTGCTCAGAGGACTCGACCAGGGCAAATGGCTGGGCATTGAGTCCTCCTTGATGCACGCGGGCTTCCGCAAGGTTGTTTTCGCGGTGCTGATCATGCTGGTCGTGCTCTTCTTCTCGAAGGGCATCATGGGCAACCGCGAGCTTTCGTGGGATGGCATCGCGCGCTTTTTCCGTACCCTGCCGCAGCGTCTTAAGGCGTGGCCGGCAAAACAGAGACAAAAACGCGCGGAGCGGAAGGCAGAGCGCGAAGCGAAAAAAGCGGCGCGCGCGGCAGCCGCACAAAAAAAGGCGCATGGCGAAGAAGCGATGAAAGCTGGCAAGCCGCTGTTCACGCCGCTGCCGGTCTATGACCACGTGGTCGTATTTGAAAAGGAGGGGAAGTAATATGGCAAGCAATGTAGTATTAAAGCTCTCCGACATTACCATGCAGTTCGGCGGAGTTGTCGCGGTGGACAATCTGAACCTTGAGGTCCGCAAAAATGAAGTCATCGGCCTGATCGGACCGAACGGCGCAGGCAAGACCACGGCGTTCAACGTGGTCACCGGCGTTTACGAACCGACCAACGGCGCTGTCGATATCAATGGCATGCGTGTGATCGAAAATTTTCCGCACGGCAAGATGGCGGAGACATACAAGGGCAAGCATCAGGGTGATTATGGGCAGGTCATGAAACTGACGCCGGACAGAGTCACCAAGCTGGGGGTCGCGCGTACCTTCCAGAATATCCGCCTTTTTAAGGAAATGAGCGTTTTGCAAAACGTTCTCGTCGCGATGCACATGAATCAAAAGCAGAGCGTCTTCGGTTCCGTGTTCAGGTCCAAAACGGCCCGGCAGGAAGAGAAGCAGATGATCGCGGAGGCGGAGGAGCTGCTGCGCAAGGTCGAGCTTTACGAAAACAGACACGATCTGGCGACCTCTCTGCCGTACGGCAAGCAGCGGCATCTGGAGATCGCTAGAGCGCTGGCGACACACCCGACGATTTTGCTGCTCGATGAACCGGCAGCGGGTATGAATCCGCAGGAGTCTGATGAGCTGATGCACTTTGTCGGCAAAATCCGCGACGAATTCGACCTCAGTATTCTGATGATCGAGCACCACATGCAGGTCATCATGGGCATCTGCGACCGCATTTATGTACTCAATTACGGCGGACAGATCGCAGACGGCACGCCGGAGGAGATTCAGAACAATCCGGCAGTTATTGAAGCATATTTGGGGGTGGATGAATCATGTTAGCAATCAGAGATTTACATGTTTACTACGGCGGTATTCACGCCCTGAACGGCATCAGTCTGGACGTACCGGACGGTCAGATTGTTTCGCTGATCGGCGCAAACGGCGCAGGCAAGTCTACGACACTTAAGGCAATAATGGGGCTTGTCAACAAGGCCGAAGGTAATGTATACTGGGATAGTACAGATATCACCGTCATGAAGACCAAGGACATCGTGGGCGCGGGTCTCATCCTTTGTCCGGAAGGACGCAGGATCTTCCCGGATCTGACGGTCGAGGAAAACCTCTCGGCGGGTGCATATCTGCGCAAGGATAAGGACGGTATCGCAAAGGACAGAGCATGGGTCTACAGCCTTTTCCCACGTCTGCAGGAAAGAACCTGGCAGCTGGGAGCGACGCTCTCCGGCGGTGAACAGCAGATGCTGGCGGTCGGCAGAGCGCTGATGAGCAGACCGAAGCTTTTGATGCTGGATGAACCTTCTCTGGGTCTTGCACCGCTTATCATCAAGGATATTTTTACAATTATTCAGCAGATCAAAGATGCGGGCGTGAATGTGCTCCTGATCGAGCAGAACGCGAAGGCGGCGCTGGAGATTTCCGACTATGCCTATGTCATGGAGACCGGAAACATCACCATGGCGGGTCCGGGACGGGCGCTGATGAATGACGAAAGAGTCAAAGCGGCATATCTCGGCGAATAATGCTTCCGCGCACGAACGTAGATAAGGGGGATTTATGAACAAGTGCAGGAAACGCATCCTCAGTCTGGTTCTGGTCGTTTGTCTGACGGCAGGGCTGACCGGGTGCACCACCTATACAAACTTTAAGAATGCTTTCTTTGGGACAGATACAGTCGCAAAGGAAAAGACCATCAAAATCGGGGTATTTGAACCAACCTCCGGCAGTATGAAAACGCAGGGTAAGGAAGAAGTCATGGGCATTGAACTGGCGCATGACCTTTATCCGACGGCCTGCGGCAAGACGGTGGAGCTTGTGTACGCGGACAACAAGTCCGATATGTATGAAGCGGAGGCCGCGATTCAGGAGCTGATTTCCAGCAGCTCGCCTTCGATGATTCTGGGCAGCTACGGCGAAACCCTGTCCCTGATCGCGGGAAAGTACATCGAAGCGGCGAATATTCCGTCCATTACGATTTCAAGCACCAATCCGCTGATTACCGCCAACAATCCGTACTATTTCAGCGCAACCTACAGTGAGGCCAGACAGGGCGACGCGTTGGCGGACTTTGCCTATCTGTCTCAGAATAAGGATATGGTAGCGACCGTCAAGCTGGAAAACGACGATACTGCGACCGCAACGATCAAGCGCTTTACCAACCGCATGAAGAAACTGACCGAGAACAACCGCTGCGTGGTCGGCAGCTTTACCTTGAGCACCACTTCTGCGGATTATACGGAAACGATCGAAAAGATTCGGGAATCCGGCGCGACGGCTGTTTTTCTGGCGGTTCCGCCGACAGTCGCGAAGGAGTTTCTGACACAGGCGCAAGAGCAAAAACTGCCGTATATGCTTTTCCTCGGGACCAGATCCTGGGGGGATAAGGACTTTTTGGAGTTTGTCAAAGCGAATAAGCAGCTGCACATCGGGTATCCGGCGGAGCAGGCGACAAATAACGAAACGGCGATGTCGCAAAAATTTATGGAAGCCTTCCGCACCAAATACGGCGAAGATGCGGAGCTTTCTCAGCGGACGGTTGTCGCCTTCGATGCGTATCTTTTGGCGGTTACCGCCATGGATCGCGCGATGCAGACGGTGCGTGACACCGATCCGGACACGATCGCGCAAAACAGCGCGACCGACGCGGAGGCGCGCGCGAAGAAGGAAGCCTGGCAGGCCGCGCGTGAAACCGGAATTCCGAGCGGCACGCAGATTAAGGAAGCGCTCAACGGCATTGACAATTTTGAAGGAGCGTCCGGCGTCATCAACTATAAGGGTAAGAATGAGGCGACCAAGTCGGTGTCCATCAGCCATATCGCGAACGGAACGGAGCTTCCGGCTTATGTGTCGGAATCCTGATGCGGCGCGGGCAGAACAGCTCCGCCGAAGATATTTTGCGGGATTGCGGCATGAAATGCTTGCGTGAAGCCGCGGGGTAGGCTATAATAAGGCTGTATCCCTCACAAAATTTTTTGGAGAAACAAAATACAAGGATATAGAACGAACGAAAGGAAGATACTATATGGAAGAGAAAATCATAGATGCAATCGCTCAGATCAGACCGTTCCTGCAAAGAGACGGCGGCGATATCGAATTCGTAGAATTGACAGATGATAATATCGTGAAGGTAAGACTGCAGGGTCACTGCGCAGGCTGCCCGGGCGCGACCATGACCATCAAAGGCGTGGTAGAAAGACTGATCAAGGAAACCTATCCTGAAATTCAGGCGGTAGAAGCAGTCTAAGCTTGATAGGAAATACCAAAGAAAGAGTGAATTGCGAGCGGCCGATGACAAAAATCCCGCGGCAAGAACACTCTTTCTTGCTCTTCGCGGCAAAGTGCCCCAGATAGACGAAGGAGAAAAACATGGAAACGAATGAAAAAAAAGGCTGCGCGGACTTCGCGGAGGTCGCGCGCATCATAGAACAGAACAGGGAAGAACTGCTCGAAGCACTCTCCAGCGCGGTTCGGATTCAGAGCGATCAGGCAGAGCCTGTCACCGCGGAGGACGGCAGCGTCTATCCATTCGGCGCGGGCGTACAGCAGGTACATGAGGCTGTGCTCGCGATGGGTCGTGAGATGGGTTTTGAGGCTGTGGACATCGATCATTACGGCGGGCATATCGATTTTCGCGGCAGTGAAGACAGCGTTATGGGAATCGTCGGTCACTTGGACGTGGTGCCGGCGGCGGGCTGCTGGGACTTTGACCCTTACGGCGGAGAAATCAGAGACGGCTATATTTACGGACGCGGCACGACGGATGATAAGGGGCCGGTGCTTGCTTGCTTGTACGCGATGAAGGCGCTCAAGGAAGCGGGCTTCACACCGAAGAGTACAGTGCGCCTGATCTTAGGCCTGGATGAGGAAACCGGATGGAAAGGCATGGAATACTATTTGGAACGCGTGCCGGCGCCGGATTTCGGTTTCACGCCGGACGGTGATTTTCCGATCATCAACGGAGAAAAGGGCAATCTGGTCTTTGAGGCCGCGCGGAAGTTCGCGAAGTCATCGAATCAGGGGCTTACGCTTCGCTCTATTCACGCGGGAAATGCTGCCAACAGCGTGCCGGACGCGGCAAGAGCGGTTGTGCGCACTCCGGATGGAGATTACAGCAAGATCAAAGCGGAACTTGCCGCTTTTCGTGAGGAAACCGGATACAAGCTGAACTGCAAGGGCATCGGTAAATCGCTGGAGCTGACTGCGGCAGGACGAGGCGCGCACGGCGCAACACCGGAGGCGGGTCTGAACGCCATCTCAATTTTGATGGCATTTTTGGGACGACTGAATTTTGCCAATGAGGAACAGAACGATTGGATTGCCTTCTATAACCGCTGCATTGGCTTCGACCTGTGCGGTGAGAAGCTGGGAATCGGTTTCTCTGATGAAGTTTCCGGCAACCTGGTGCTCAACGTCGGCATGGCGGAGATGAATCCGGAGCTTGCCAAACTGATTATCAACATCCGGTATCCGATCAGCTGCACGCAGGAGCAGGTATTCGCGGGTATGGCGGAAAATTTTGAAAAATACAACATCGGATGGGTATTGGACAAGAACCAGGACCCGCTGTATATGGATTTGGACAATCCGATGGTCAAGACGCTTTTGGAGGTTTACAGAAGTCAGACGGGCGATGAGGAAAGCCAGCCGCTTGTCATCGGCGGCGGCACCTACGCGCGCGCCATGAAGCATGTTATCGCTTACGGCGGGCTGTTCCCGGGCGATGAAGATCGTATGCATCAGCCGAATGAGCGTCTGAGCGTGGAAAGATTGCTGCAGATGACAAAAATTTATGCTGAAGCTATTTACAAATTAGCTTCGGAAGCATATAATAAATGACGAAAATGTGATCTGTTTCAGGGCGAGGTGAAATTCCTCACCGGCGGTATAGTCCGCGAGCTGCCTTTGCCAAAACCGGCGGAGCGGCTGATCAGGTGTGATTCCTGAACCGACGGTATAGTCCGGATGAGAGAAACAAGACACGCGAAATTTTTGCGTGCATCAAGCCTTGATTCAAACAATCAAGGCTTGTTTATTGACCTAACCCGGTTTGATTCGCGCGAAGCAAGAAAATCAAACCGATGGTAGGTCAAAGGCAAAGGTTTCCGATGAAGCAGAGCCATTGGCGAAAGCTGAGTCGTAGAAACCGACTGCGATTGGTCTAACCCGGTTTGATTCGCGCGAAGCAAGAAAATCAAACCGACTGTTTCAAGAAACCTGACAGATTCCGAGTCACCTTAGGCAGCGCATCAGCGCGGCGGCAAAACGCGCTGGAAGCTGCTGCACGACACTTCAAAGAAAGGAACTGTAAAACAATGAACAACATGAACACAAAAATGAAATCACAGCAGCTTGTAAAAATGGCGATGATGGCGGCGCTTGCCTGCGTCGTCGGACTGATTCGATTCCCGCTGATTCCGGCGGTATCGTTTCTGACCTATGACTTCGCGGACATTCCGATTTTGATTACGACCTTCGCCTTCGGACCGGCTTCCGGCCTTTTGGTGCTGACGGTTGTCAGCTTCATTCAGGCATTCCTGATGGGCGGAGACGGATTTTACGGCTTCATCATGCACATCATCGCTTCTGGGGTTTTCCTGATGATCGCGGGTTTGATGTACAGAAAACATAAGACCAAAAAAGTCGCGATTCTCAGCATGCTGATCGCGACCCTCGCAATGACGCTCGCTATGGGCGTGGCGAACTACTACATCACGACCTTCTACCTTGGCGGTGAAGCGATGAGACAGACCGTTGTCGGCATGATGCCGCTGATTCTCGCGTTCAACCTCATCAAGGGGGCACTGAACGCGGTGATTACCTTCGTGGTGTACAAGAGAATTTCAGGCTTCCTGCATCAGGAGGGTCTGAGCTTCAAGCACGCGGACAAACCCGTAAAGCAGCAGTAAATAACAGAATGGAGCAGTTATGGAGCAGAGAGCCCTAACCGAATACCGGATAAAAAATGAAGAGGAAACGCGCGCCTTCGCCCTTGCTCTGGCGCAAAAGCTTGCGGCGGGCGATGTGCTGGCGCTGATCGGCGATCTGGGGACAGGGAAGACCGCGCTCACACGCTATATCGGCGAGGGGCTGGGAATCCGACAGAGAATCAGCAGTCCGACTTTTACGATCGTCAAGGAATATACGGACGGCAGACTGCCGCTCTATCATTTTGACGTTTACCGCGTGACGGATCCGGACGCACTGTTTGAAATCGGCGCGGACGAGTATTTTTACGGTGACGGCGTCTGCGTGATCGAATGGGCGGATCTGATCGCGGATAGCCTGCCGGAAAACACCAAGTATATCTATCTACGGTACGGGGAAACCCCGGAGGAGAGAATTTATCAATGTACATGTTAGCGATTGAAACAACCGGACCGAATGCTTCCGTCGCCCTGTTTCATGCGGAGAATCCTGACGGGGGCTTGACCGCCGCGCTCGCGGAGCGGGCCGTTCTGCTAGGCGAGAAAACCTCGCGCGAGGCAAAAAACCATCTGAAAAATCTGATGCCGCTGGTTCGGGATCTGCTCGCGGACTGCGGTGTCACCAAGGAACAGCTGACACACATCGCGGCTTCCGTCGGGCCGGGGTCCTTTACCGGAATCCGCATCGGTGTGGCGACGGCGCGGGCATTGGCGCAGGTCCTGGAGCTGCCCTGCGTCGCGGTGCCGACTTTGGAAGCCTTCCTTTACGCGCAGGCACCAAACGACGCGGACAAGCGTGTTATCTGCGGCATCATCAACGCCAGACGCGGACAGGTCTACGGTATACTGGACGGCTATCTGCCGGGAGGCCCGTATCTGCTTACCGACGTACTCGCGGTCATCACGCGGCAGGTAAAACAAGACGGCAGACAGGTGCTGTTTTACGGAGACGGCATCGATGCCTATGAAGCTCAAATTATATCGCTGTTAGGCGATGCGAAGATGGAAAAAGACAGAGATTATGATTTCGCGCCGCAGGAAACGCGCGATCAAAGCGCGGCAGCGGTCGGGCGCGCGGCGCTGCGCAAACTCTCGCGCGGAGAAACCACAGACTTCGCCAATTTGCTTCCGGATTACATGCGGCAGGCGGAGGCAGAGGTCAAATTGGCCGCGGGACAGCTTCCGATCTGCCACGGACCGAAACAGGAATAGCGCTTCCGGCAGCGCGGCCAAAACGAAAAAACAGCGGCAAGAGAAACGGAAACAGCGGCGGGCGGGCTTCAAAACAGGAAGGTCTGCCTGCTTAAGAGGTAAGGAAAATGGAAGAGCTTGTGTTCAGAACGGCGCAGGAACGCGATGTCGCGGCAATCGAGACTCTGGAGCGGCAGTGTTTCGCGGTGCCGTGGTCTTATGAATCGCTTTATCACGATGTGATGAAGAATCGGCTGGCGTTATATATCGTCGCCGAAGCGGACGGCGTGCTCTGCGGGTATGTCGGTATCTGGAAGATCGTCGATGAGGGACATATTACCAATGTCGCGGTCTCACCGGACTATCGCCGCAGGCATATCGCGCGCGCAATGCTGGAAGCGCTGATCGCGCGCTGCGGACAGAACGGAATCACAAGTTATACGCTGGAGGTCCGCGTCGGCAACGAACCGGCGATTAAGCTGTATGAGGGGCTCGGCTTTACGGCCGCGGGACTTCGCAAAGGCTATTATGAGGATAATGGCGAGGACGCGCTCATCATGTGGAAGGGGAAACTGTAAAACCATGAAAGACGGAAAATTCCTGACGATGGCAATTGAAAGCAGCTGCGACGAAACCGCGATCGCAGTCGTGGCGGATGGCAGAAACGTGCTTTCCAATGTCATCTCATCTCAAATAGATATTTTTAAAAACTACGGCGGCGTGGTACCGGAGATTGCCTCCAGACACCACCTCGAAAACATCAACCATGTCATGCGGCAGGCACTGGACGAAGCGGGAACGACGCTGGATGAGATTGACCTCATCGGCGTGACCTGCGGACCGGGGCTGATCGGCGCACTGCTAGTCGGCGTGGCGACTGCCAAGGCGGTGGCTTTCGCGAAGGATATCCCTTTGGTCGGGGTTCATCATCTGCTTGGACACATCAGCGCCAACTACCTTCAGGAGCCGGAGCTTACACCTCCGTTTATGGCACTCATCACAAGCGGCGGACACACCGAGATCGTCGATGTCAAGAGCTATACGGACTGTGAAATTCTCGGCGGAACCAGAGACGACGCGGTGGGCGAGGCCTATGACAAGATCGCGCGTGTACTCGGGCTCGGCTATCCGGGAGGACCGAAGATCGACAAAATCGCCAAAGACGGCGATCCGCGGGCGATCAACTTCAAGCGCGTGTATCTCGAAAAGGACAGCTTTGACTTCAGCTTCAGCGGGCTTAAGACCGCAGTGCTGAACTATATCAACCAGCAAAAACAGGCAGGGATAGAAATCAACCGCGCGGACGTGGCAGCGAGCTTCCAACAGGCGGTCATGGACGTGCTGGTACGCAAGACGGTGGACGCGGCGGTTCTCAAAGGAGAAAAAAAGCTCGTACTGGCAGGTGGCGTGGCAGCAAACTCCAAGCTCAGAGAAATGCTCGGCGCGGCCTGCGAGAAGGCAGGCATTCGCCTGTACCGGCCAGATCCGGTTCTCTGTACGGATAACGGCGCGATGATCGCGGCCGCGGCCTATTACATCTATCAGAGCGGCCGGACCGATGATCTGGATCTGGAGGCCTATGCCAATCTGCCGCTCGAATCGGAGAGGCGGGAATCATGATTATTTTATCAGCGAATCGATTAAGCAAGGGATATGGCACTGACGTAATCCTCACGGATGTCAGTTTTCATGTCAATGCCGGAGACCGCGTGGGCATCGTAGGACGAAACGGCGCGGGCAAGACGACCCTCCTCAAGCTGCTGACCGGAGAACTGACAGCAGATGAGGGGGAATTTTTCGTGTCACAGGACACGCGCGTAGGCTATCTGAAGCAACGAGACAATTTTGACAGCGAAGGAACCGTTATCGGTGAAATCGACAAGATCTTCAGCGAAATTCACGATCTCGAAGCGCAGATTGAGCAGGTGAGCGCCGAAATCGAAGCCGGCAGCAGCGGCGCGGCGCAGATGGAAAAGCTCGACCGCCTGCATCTGGCCTACGAGCAAAAGGGCGGTTACACCTATAAATCTGAGATCACCGGTATTCTGCATTCCATGGCTTTCACCTCGGAGTTTTACAATAAGAAGATCGGATCTCTGTCCGGCGGTGAGCGTACGCGTCTCGCGCTGGCGGCTTTGCTGCTCGAAAAACCGGATCTTCTGCTTCTCGACGAGCCGACCAACCATCTGGACATCGGTACGCTTAAGTGGCTGGAGCAATATTTGTCCGGCTATAAGGGGACGATCATGGTCGTTTCTCACGACCGATACTTTTTGGATCGGATCGCGAACCGCATTTTTGAGGTCGAAAATCATAAGGTTTATACCTATGAGGGAAACTATACCAGGTCACTTTCTCAAAAGGCGCTGCGCCGCGAAACACAGCAGCGTGCCTACGACAATCAGCAGCGGGAGATCGCCAGACAGGAAGAGATGATCCGCAAGATGAAACAGCACGGCACCGAGCATCTGGCCAAACGCGCGGCCTCCAGAGAAAAGCGTCTCGATATGCTCGAACGCGTCGAACGCCCGGAGGCACTCAAGGGCCGGATGAAAATCAGCTTTAAGCAAAATTTTCCGTCCGGCGAGGATGTGATTCTGGCAGAGGAGCTTTCCAAGTCCTTCGGCTTTGGAGAGAACAAGCGCGAACTGTTTCGCCATGTCAACATGGATATCAAACGCGGGGAACGCGTCTGTATTGTCGGGCCGAACGGCGTCGGCAAGACGACGCTTTTGCGGATTTTGATGGAGGAGCAGCAGCCGACGAGCGGACATCTCAAGCTCGGACACAATGTCGCCTTCGGGTATTACGATCAAGGGCAGCTTCTGCTCAATGAGTCCAATACGGTCCTGGAGGAACTGAAGGAATCCTACCGTTTATATACGGATACGGAAATGCGCTCGATTCTGGGTCGCTTCCTGTTTCGCGGAGATGAGGTATTCCTGCGGGTCGGCAGCTTGTCCGGCGGCGAGAAAGCAAGACTCTCTCTGCTCAAGCTGATGCTCAGCGGCGCCAATACGCTGATTCTCGACGAACCGACCAACCATCTGGATATCGAGTCCAAGGAGGTCTTCGAGGACGCGCTGCTGGAATTTCCGGGGACGGCGATCATCGTATCCCATGACCGTTATTTTCTTCAAAAAATCCCGACGCGGATTTTGGAGCTGACGCATGACGGCTTCTGCGAATACCTCGGCAAGTACGACTATTATCTCGAAAAAAAAGAATCGCTCGGCTCCGGCAAGCAGTATTTGGCGGGCATGAGCGGTGAAAACGCCGCGCGCAAGGGCGGTGGAGACGCGCAGAGTACGGCGCCTTTGGACGCCACGCAGCAGCGGCTCTTGAACAAGCAGAAGGAAGCCGAAGAACGGCGGAGGCAGAGAAAGTCGGAAAAGCTGGAGGCAGAGATTGAAAGGCTCGAAACGAAGATCGCGGAGATCGAAGCGCAAATGAACGATGAAAAGATCGCGGCGGACTACAACGCCATGCAGGCCCTAAGCAGCGAGCATGAAACGCTTTCTCAGGTCTTAGAAACGACCTTCGAAGCGTGGTCGGCATTGCAGGATGCGTAAATTTCACAAAAATAACAAGAAAATGGCGCAATTTACCCTTGCATTGACAGGGAAAACTTTATATAATGTTACGTAGCTTATGATATAGTTAAAATTATAACTGAAAAATATGGAGGCTTAAGTATGATTTTTGATGAGATTAAGGATATTATTATAGACCAGTTGCAGGTGGATGAATCCGAAGTAACGATGGATACCAACCTGATGAAGGACCTCTCGGCGGACTCTTTGGACGCGGTAGAGATCATCATGGCCATTGAAGAGGAATACGGCATTGAGATTCCGGACGAGGATGCGGAAACCTTCCAGACTGTCGGCGATCTCGTAAAATATGTAGAAGAAAACAAATAGAGATCAAAGGGTAGGAGTACGGGATATGAAAGAAAAACAGATATCAAAAGCCGTCATCAAAAGACTGCCGAGATACCGGAGATATCTGCGCGAGTTGCAGAAAAAAGGAATTGAAAAGATTTCTTCCAAGGATCTGAGCAATCTGATCGGATATACGGCTTCGCAGATCAGACAGGATTTGAATAATTTTGGCGGTTTCGGACAGCAGGGCTATGGTTACAGCGTCAACTATCTGTATGAGGAAATCGGCAATATCCTGGGACTGAACAAGGAATATCAGCTCGTTGTCGTCGGCTACGGCAGACTGGGGCAGGCGATGGCCAGCTATATTTATAAGAACGAAAAGAATTTTCATATCAGAGGAATCTTTGACGTTAAGGAAATCATCCGTGACGTGGAGTTTGAGGACGCTGAGATTTTGACCTGCCGTTCGCTGGCAGGCTTCGTCAAGGAGCAGCACATCGATATCGCGGTCATCACGGTACCGGCCGAGAAAGCGCAGATTGTAGCGGACACTGTTTCGGATGCGGGCATCAAGGCGATTTGGAATTTTACCGCGGTGGATCTGGAACTGCCGGATGACGTGGCGGTGGAGAACGTACATGTCAGCGACAGCTTGCACGCGTTGACCTACTATATGCAGGATATGCGGCACGAGGACGAGGATTAGGGGACGAAGGCGCGCATGGCGCTCATGGACGAACGTCGCTTCGTAAGGTGCTTTTGTCGATATTCCGGAAATATCATTTTGCGATATTTCCTACATAAGAAAAAAGCAACCGGCCTGTTGACCGGTTGTTTTTTTACATCTTACGTATGCCGTATGTAGATTAGCCTTCTACCGGAGCGTCTACCGGACATGCGTCCGCGCAGGAACCGCAGTCGATGCACTTATCAGCGTCGATCACATAGATGTTGTCGCCTTCGGTGATAGCTTCTACAGGACATTCAGCTGCGCATGCGCCGCAAGCGATGCAAGCGTCTGTAATTTTATAAGCCATGTTCTTATCCTCCTATAAAAAAGATATATCTTTACGAGGACAATTATAGCAGACTGCGGTATAATAGTAAAGTACAAATCAAGTGAAATTCCGGTGAAAATTATGTTGATTCACGGGGAAACTCCGAAGAAAGGGAAACGAAAACGAGATGCAAGTCTATACGCTGGTAGGAAAAAGCGGAAGCGGCAAGAGCTTTCATGCTATGGAATTATGCAAAAAGAATCACATTGAGGGCATTATCGACGACGGACTGTTTATCTATAAGAACAGCATTGTCGCGGGCGTTTCAGCCAAACGTTCGCAGACCAAGATCGGCGCGGTCAAGGTCGCGCTGTTTTTGGACGAGGAAGTCTGCGAGCAGGTCAAGGAGGCCATCGCCGAAAAGCAACCGGAGAGCATTCTGGTACTCGGTACCAGCGTAGAGATGGTAGATAAAATCATATCCGCGCTGGGACTTCCGATGCCGGAGGCGGACAGCCCGCGCCGCATCCAAATCGAGGAGATCACGACAGAGGAAGAACGGGAAACCGCGCGGCAGCAGCGGGATAAACTCGGCAAGCATGTGATTCCGGCGCCGGCGCTGCAGCTCAAGCATAATTTCGCGGGATATTTCATGGATCCGCTGCGGCTGCTGCGCGGGAAGGATCAGGGCGCGGCCGCCGAGAGAACGGTCGTGCGGCCGACCTACAGCTATATGGGAGAATATTATGTGTCGGAGCATGTGATGGATGATATTGTACGCTGCGTGGCGGCTGCCATGCCGGCGATCGGCAGAGTCGTCTATGTCAGCCACGGCGCGCTGCCGGAGGCCTATGACCTTTTGGTAGTCATCCGTATGCGCGGCGGCTATCCGCTGTGGGAAACCGCGGGTGTGTTTCAGACCGCGGTCAAGGACGCGGTAGAGCTCATGACAGCGTTTAATGTCGTGCGCGTGGATGTGGAAGTACGGGATCTGGAGCACTAAGGAGGAGGCGGGCCAGCGCGCCTTGCTGCCGGACTTGTGCCTGATAGGTCGAAACGCTTTGCCGAAGCGCTTCACAAAAACTTCACAGATTTTCCTGAGAAAAACTGAAAAAACGTATTGACAATGAGACGAAGACTGCTATAATAAAATTATGTTAGCACTCATGGGTAAAGAGTGCTAAGAACATAGAGAGAATATGAGCATAGTCGCTCATCCCGAAACATAAAATTACAAAACGGAGGTAATCACAATGACAGGTATCAGACCATTAGGCGACAGAGTCGTCATCAAGAAGGCAGAGATGGAGGAAAAGACGCAGGGCGGACTGATCTTGACCAGTGCCGCGAAGGAGAAACCGCAAATGGCGGAAGTTGTGGCAGTCGGACCTGGAACCAAGGACGAACCGATGGAACTGAAGGTCGGCGATAAGGTCGTATTCAGCAAGTACGGCGGTGCCGAAATCAAATACCAGGGTGAAGAATACACGATCATGCACCAGAGCGAAATTCTGGCGGTCATTGAATAAGAGAGACGAAAGGGGAAATCAAAAATGGCAAAAGATATTTTTTATGGAGAAGACGCAAGACGTAAATTACAGGCAGGCGTGGATAAATTAGCAGATACCGTTAAGATCACATTAGGGCCGAAGGGTCGCAACGTGCTGATCAACAAGAGCTTCGGTTCTCCGCTGATCACGAACGACGGTGTGACCATCGCAAGAGAGATCGAGCTTGAGGACGCGACCGAGAATATGGGCGCGCAGGTTGTCAAGGAAGTCGCTTCCAAGACCAACGATGTTGCCGGTGACGGAACGACGACCGCGACGCTGCTCGCGCAGATCATCGTCAAGGAAGGTTTCAAAAACGTAGCGGCCGGCGCGAACCCGATGGAGCTCAAAAAAGGTATTCAGGGCGCAGTTGACGTCGCAGTCGAAGAGATCGGCAAGATCGCGAAACCGGTAGAAACCAAGGACTCTATCGCACAGGTTGCAGCTGTATCCGCAGCAGACCCGCAGATCGGCGATCTGATCGCAGAGGCGATGGAGAAAGTCGGCAAGGACGGCGTCATCACAGTCGAAGAGTCCAAGAGCCTCGGCACGACCCTCGAGGTGGTCGAAGGTATGCAGTTTGACAGAGGATACTTATCCGCTTACATGGTTTCCGACACCGAAAAGATGGAAGCTGTGATGGAAAATCCGCTGATCTTGATTACAGATAAGAAGGTAACCAATATTCAGGATCTGGTTCCGCTGCTGGAGCAGGTTATGAAGCAGGGCCGCAAACTCCTCATCATCGCGGAGGACGTGGAAGGCGAAGCACTGGCAACTCTGGTTGTCAATAAGCTGAGAGGCGTGCTGGATGTTGTCGCGGTCAAGGCTCCTGGCTACGGCGAAAGAAGAAAAGCGATGCTCGAGGATATCGCGATCCTGACCGGCGGTACGGTTATCGCAAGTGACCTCGGATACGAGCTCAAGGAAGTTACCCTGGATATGCTCGGCACAGCCGCGACCGTTAAGGTTGACAAAGAAAACACCGTCATCGTCGCAGGCGCGGGCGCGAAGGAGGATGTACAGGCGAGAATCGGCAGTCTGAAGACGCAGATTGAGGAATCCACCTCCGAATTCGACAAGGAAAAATTACAGGAAAGACTCGCGAAGCTGTCCGGCGGTGTCGCTGTCATCAAGGTTGGCGCCGCGACCGAAACCGAATTAAAGGAAAGAAAGCTGAGAATCGAGGACGCTCTGAACGCGACAAAGGCCGCGGTTGAAGAGGGTATCGTATCCGGAGGCGGTGTCGCTTTAGTCAACACCATTCCGGCAGTCAAGGCTTATGTAGAAACGCTGGCAGGCGACGTGAAGACCGGTGCTGCGATCATCGCGAGAGCGTTGGAGGAACCGGTACGCCAGATCGCGGAGAACGCGGGTCTGGAAGGCAGCGTGGTTGTCGCTGAAGTGAAGAGCAGCAGCGTAGGCGTTGGTCTGAACGCGGCGACCGAAGAATATGTCAACATGATCGAAGCAGGTATCGTCGATCCGGCGAAGGTAACCAGAAGCGCGTTGCAGAACGCGGCATCCGCTTCCGCGATGCTCCTGACCACCGAGGCTGGTATCGTAGATATCAAGGAACCGATGCCTCCGGTAGCGATGGGCGGCGGCGCAGGCGCTCCGGGCATGGGCGGCATGGGCATGATGTAAACCGAGACAAAAAGAGCTGCCGCTCCGCTTGATGGAATCCATCAACGATGCGGCAGCCCTATATCTGCCATGCATGGCAGGCACTCCGAAAGGTGCTTTTGTCGTGATTCCGGAAATATCGCGCAGCGATATTTCCTTGCATAATCAAAGAGGCGCGAGAAGTCGCGCCTCTTTTGCTGTCCTTATTGTGTTTTGATCTTGACGAGAATCTTGTAGAAGGGCTTGAGAATCTTGTGAAGCTGGGCCCCCTGCGTGCCGTAGGTCTTGTCCAACATGCTTTGCATGGTATTGTTCTTTTCCACCACGTTCTTGAGCATGAAATCCGACAAAGAGTCAGGGCAGTCCTCGATGGAGACAGGCGCGTGTGTCATAACTAACGCGAGGAAGTGCTCCATCTTCTCCTCCCTTGTCCAGTCAGCCGGCGGTACGGCAAACTTCTGCTTTTTCATTTGCAGATACAGGTTTCTGCCTTTTTTTTCTCCGAAAAAGTGCGTGAACGCGAGGTTGATGTAGTGCAGATTTTTTTTGCCGAGGCAGTTGATGATGACAGCGGCATCCTCCGACATGCTGTTTTCTTCGGAAGCCTTCGCCTCAACGGACTTGGAAGCTACGGCTAAGTTATTCGAGAGGGGAAGTCTCTTGACGTTCATCCCGCGCTCCTGCCAAAAGTGAACGACAGCGTCGAAACCGGTATCCTTCGAGACGATGACCATTTCCTTGGAGCAGTCAGCGTGAAGCTCGTAGCCCAGATAGGATACCAGCTGAAAATCCAAGCCGTTGCTGCCTTCGTGACATTCCAAAAATTCCGGCTTGCCGGCGGCGTTCATCAGCTGAATCGCCTGCGCGTAGGCCATGCGTGGCGAATGCTTGGTGTAAAAGACAAGAACTCTGCAGGTAGTGGGATCCAACGTGTTCAAAAGCTCAATCCATGAATCCCCGACGTTTTCACTGTCAATATAATAAATTGTTTTGATATTCCATACACTCATTGTTTCTTTGTTCCTCCATATTGCAATCGATACCTTCAGTTGACAAAGGCACACACGGTTTGCAAAGACCTATTTGCTTCTGCACTTTGTTGTCTTCGCTCACCGTAGCACCACTACGCCTCGCTCATTCGCCTCGCGCAGAGGCAAATATTTTCTCTGCAAACTTCCTTGGAACCTGGCGGCTCGAAATTTCGGCGCAGGCAAGGCCGCAGGACGAAAGCTTACTGGACGTAAGCCTGAGACGAGAAGGAAGCGTGCATTGAAATTGCAACCCGTCCAGGCGTGTGTGTTATTGTTAACTGAAGGTATTATAGCCAAAATTCAAGAAAAAAGCAAGTCGGACCGCGCATGCGGAATAAATCCTGTTGATTTATGAGGGGTTCACAGTGGCGCGGCAATGAATTTGGTGGTATAATATACGCGTATTCGAATAATCTGAAACGTAAAAAATCATACAGGAGGATAGCATGACAGAATTACTGGCTCCGGCAGGAAATATGGAGGCACTGCGGGCAGCGGTCGCGAACGGCTGCGACGCGGTCTATTTAGGCATGCAAAGATTTGGCGCGCGCGCGTACTCGTGCAATTTTGATGAGGAAACGCTGCCGGAGGCGGTGCGTTACGCGCATCTGCGGGAAGTCAAGGTTTATGTAACGATGAATACCATCGTATTCGAAAACGAGCTTACGGCAATGCGGGAGCAGCTCGCGTTTTTGAACGAAATCGGCGTGGACGGCGTGATCGTGCAGGACATCGCAGTGTTTGAGGAGATCGTCAGATGCTTTCCGGACATGGAGGCACATTGTTCAACGCAGATGGGCATCGATGACCTCGAAGGCACGCTGCTGTGGAAAGAACTTGGCGCGAAGCGTGTGGTGCTGGCGCGCGAGGTGGAAATCGAAAAGGCGAAGGCAATTCGGCGCGAGGCAAAAATTCCACTGGAAATCTTCGTGCATGGCGCGCTCTGCGTGTCCTATTCCGGCAACTGTCTGATGTCCGGACTGATCGGCTATCGCAGCGGCAACCGGGGCAGATGTGTCGGCTCCTGCCGCAAGCCCTATGAGCTGCTCGACAAGACGAGCGGGAAGTCTCTGGGTGTCAGTTACCTGTTGTCCACCAAGGATCTGAATACCATCGACTACATTGAGGATCTGGCGGCGTTGGATTCTCTCAAGATTGAAGGGCGGATGAAGGAACCTGCCTATGTCGCCAACGTGACGGCGCGCTATCGAGCCGCGCTGGATGGACGGGCAAGGGAGGAAGATCGGGAGGCTCTCAAAAAAACCTTCAATCGAACTTTTACCAGGGGATACCTTTTTCACGAAGACCCCAGGGATTTGACCAATATTCAAAAACCAAACAATTTCGGCTATGAAATCGGCGTCATCAGCGGCTCGCGTCAGGGGATGTACGAAATCCGCCTGCACGAACCTCTGCGGCAGAACGACATCATACGCGTTGACCATAATAACGAGGATGTCAACCTTTCGGTGGTCAAGCTTTATGACCGCGCCGGCAACCTCATCAACCGAGCTGATGAGGTCTGCTGCATCCGCGTGAAAGAAAAATTGTCGAAAGGTGATTTGGTTTACAAAACGAAGGATTATCAGTTTTACAAAGATTTAGAAAGAAACATGGAAGGCGAGTTTCGGCGGTTTCCGCTTCTTCTCAGGGTCTACGCTTATCCGGGCGCGCCATTGACCATCGACGCGGAGGGGCTGGGCGTCAGCTGCCTTTATGAGAGCGAGGAAATCCTCGAAGCTGCGGAGACGCAGCCGACGACGGGGGAACAAGTGCGGAAGCAGCTCGCCAAGCTGCATGACACTGTGTTCACGCTGCAAAGTCTGGAATTTGAGGAATGCGGAGCCTTCCTTCCGGTCAAGCTGCTCAATCAGGCACGCCGCGAAATCGTAAATAGACTATATGAAGAAAAGCTGCGCGCGAAGCCGCGCCGCGTGGCAGTGCGGGAGACTGCGGTGCAGACAGAGGAAACAGGGATCCGGAACGCAGCCGCGGCAGATACGCAGACGGCGGAGGCGGTATGCCCGAAGGAGAACCTTTGCATCGACGCGGGAGCGGCGGAGGCGGCAGCCCTGCGCGAGAGAGCAGCAGCCGCGGCAAAAGCGCCGGACGACGGGATGGGCGCGGCAGCGCGGAGGCCGTATCTGACCGCTTCGGTTCTCAACCGCGCGCAGGAGGAGGCTTGCCTGCGCGCCGGAATCCGTGAGATCTATTTTAAGAACATCGTGCGGCGTAATCAGGTCTGTTACGCGCCGCGGGAGGGGAAGCTGCTGATTGGCGGCTACGGCGGCTTACATTATTACAGAGACACAAATCCATTTGTGACCGATTATTCCTTTCATGTGGTCAACTCGGCCGCTTGCCGCAAACTGCAGGAACTGGGGGCGGCACGCGTCACGTTGTCTTATGAACTGAACAAGAAGCAGATCTCGGAGCTGATCGCTGCATACGAGACAAATTACGGCGCGCGCCCTTCCTTAGAGATGATTGTTTACGGCCGCGCACCACTGCTCTTCACGAAATACTGCCCGCTCAAAAAAATGGAACAGTGCGGACGCTGCAAGCAGCATCAGTACGAATTGCGGGACGAATACGGCAGCTTCCCGATTCTTTCTCACGAGGACTGCACGACGACAATCCTTAACGGCAAATTCCTCAATCTCTTGGACGAGATGCCGTCCATTGAGGGCGTCGAAGCCTTTCGCCTTGCCTTTACGACGGAAACGCCTGAGGAGGTATCCCGCGTGATTTCGGCGGCGCGGCGAAAACTCGACGGCAGAGAGCAGGCATCCTTGTTCCGCAAGGATACGGATACGCGCGGACATTATAACAAGGAGATCATTTAGTCCGCGTACCTTCGATTGAAACGCTTTTGACAGCCGAAGGGGATATTGACAGAATAAAGAATCGACAGAACACAGAGAGGAACCGAAACATGATACAGGTCGAAAATCTATCCTACGGGTTTCCCGACAAAGAATTATATCACGACATTTCATTTCGCCTTGAGGCGGGGCGGCACTGCGCGTTGATCGGCAGCAACGGCAGCGGCAAGTCCACCCTTGTCGATATGCTGATGCGGCCGGATCAATATTGGTTTGACGGCAGAATCACGCGCGATGAAAACTGTCGTGTCGGCTATGCCGGCCAGTTCAGCGCGCACGACAAGGCGCGGGACTGTACGGTGTTTGACTATTTGGCGGAGCGCTTTACCGGCATTGCCGCGGAGATTGCCGAAACCTGTGACGCGATGGCGGAGCCGCACCTTGACGAAGCAGGAATGACGCGGCTTTTTGCGCGGTACCAAACGCTGCTCGACCAAAGCGAGGCTATGGACGCGGAGCATTACGAAAGCACGATTTACAGACAGCTTCATACAGCCGGCATGCGCGAACTGGCGGAAACGAAGCTTTCGGAGGTCAGCGGCGGGGAATACAAGCTGCTGCAGATCATGCGGGAAATGCTGCTCGCGCCGAATCTTCTGGTGCTGGACGAACCGGATGCTTTTTTGGACTTCGCGAATCTGAACGGACTTTGCGGCCTGATAAACGCCTATCGGGGAACCTTGCTGGCAGTGACGCATAACCGTTATCTGCTGCATCACTGCTTTGATAAGGTGCTTCATCTGGAAAACCGCGCTTTGCAGGAATTTGACGGCAGCTATGGAGCCTATCGCTGCGCGATGCTGCGTGAAAAGCTTACACAGCGTCTGCGGCATATCGAGGAGCAGGAGGAAATCGCCAGAACTGAGGAGATGGTGGAGCTTTTGCGTAAGCGCGCGACTCTGATGGTCAATCCGACGATCGGACAAGCGGTCAATGCCAAGCAGTCACAGCTTGACAGACTGCGCGTGCGGCAGATTCAGGCGCCGTTCATCGAGGCACGTGAGCCGCGAATCACGCTGCCGGAGGTGAACAAAAACGAAGCGGCGAGCGGCGGCTTGCCAGCGCGTGAGCCTGCATCGAAGAGGCATGGCGAAGCGCCGCGCGAGGAGGCGCCCGCGCAGGAACCGCGCGTGCTGCTGCAGGTGCGCGATTATGAGATCAAATTCGACGAACATCTGCTGCGTGACGTGAATTTTACGATTCGAGAGGGTGAGAAGGTCGCTTTGATCGGCCCCAACGGTACGGGCAAGACGACCCTGCTGCGCGATATCATCCGGCAGGAAAATCCGGCCATCCGGATCGACGCAGATACGCGCTTCGCATGGCTTTCACAGCTTGAGAACGACGCAGAGCAGGAAGAACGAACCGTGCGGGAACTGCTCATGCAGGCCGGCCTGCAAACGCCGCGCGAGATGCGTGCCTGTATGGAGGATTACGCGCTCTCAGAGAGCGCGTTAGAACAAAAGGCCGCGCGGCTTTCGGGTGGAGAGCGGAATCTGCTGCAGCTTTTGCTGCTTTCACGCAGCGACGCGGAGCTTTTGCTGCTTGACGAGCCGACCAGCCATTTGGATCTCTATGCGCAGGCGGCGCTGGAACGGGCCATCGCGGAGTACCGCGGGACGATTCTGATGGTGACACACGATTTTTATCTGGCGGCAAGCTGCGCGGATTACATTTTGCTGATCGAGGATAACAGCATTCGCAGAATCCGCGGCAGGAACTTCCGTAAGCTGGTGTACGACAGATACTTCGACGCGGCCTATCTGGAAACCGACCGCAAAAAACAGGAACTGGAAGCGGCGATAGAGGCAGCTCTGCAGCGTGACGATCTGACGGAGGCGGACAAGCTCTGCGCGCGTCTGGAGAGCCTGCAGGATAAAACAAAAGCAGGAGTTTCGGGCGACCGCGGGCATTGAGAGCGGAATGCGCGATTCTAAAAGACGGAGGAAAAAGAAGCATATATGGAAATCAAATCAGAGGCGAGGCTGACTACCTTTGAGGCCATCAGTATGATTGTAGGCAACAGCATCGGCACCGGCATCATCGCGGTGCCCTATCTGGCAACCCGAAACAGCATACTGGATGTAGTCTGGATGGTGGGGCTGGCCTACATCATCAACGTGATTCTGCACCTGATTATCGCGGAATTATCCTATAACAACGGCGGCGCGCAGCTGGTCAAGAGCTTTGAAGGGGAACTGTTTCATGGTACGATGAAAAAAGTCTTCAGCTGGTTTGTCTTTGTCGTGTATGGGCTGGCAATCATGGTCGGTGTCAGCGGCAACATCAACGGCGGCGCGCAGATCTTTGTCAACTGGTTTGACCTGCCGCTGCCCGCGGCACAGGTACTGTACTATCTGCTCGCAGGAAGTGTGGTGTTCATGGGAATGAAAGCCGTCGGCATCGCGCAAAAATACGCGGTCGCGCTGCTGATGGGCATTGTTGCGGTCATGACGATCGCGACCCTTCTGCGGCCTTTGAACGCCCTTTACGCGGCGCCGTTTCACCTGAACAATCTGCTGGCGCTTTACAGCATGATCGTATTCGCGACCTCCGCGAATCAAGCGGTCATTCAAGTTGTCAAAGGACTCGCGGGAAATGCAAAAAAAATCCGCAGTACAATTTTTATCGGCTTCGGACTTTCTTCCCTGTTTGTCCTGGTGGTGACGATGAGCGTCCTTTTGGGGACAAAGACGGACATCAATAAGGAACTGGCCTATATGCAGCTTGGCGAAAGCCTTGGCAGCTGGGCTGTGATCCTGGCCGGCATATTTTCCTTATTCGCGCTTCTGACGACTTTTTGGTCCAATACGCTGGCGCTGCGCGATGTGGTGCATGAGCAAATCGGTATCGGTAACCGCCTCAGCTGGCTTTGGGCGACGATTCCGTGCGTACTGTTCGCGGTCTTCGGTGTCAGCAGTTTCATCGTTTTGACACGCGTCATGAGCGGCGTTGTGGTGCTGGTGAGCATTATGCTGGTGCTGACCTATGGAAAATCGCGCCGTAAGGCAGGCACAAGCCCCATCTGCGGCATGATCGGAACGGTGCCGTTTCAAGTGCTCATGGTCCTATCGACGATCGTTTCCGCGGTGGGCGCGCTGCTACCGTTGAAGTAGAGGGACGCCGATTGCTTGTCAAACACTGCGTCGAGCATCATGAAAACAGCTCATGCTTTCGCGGAAGGAAAGACGCCCGGAACGCTCGGATGACGTGATTTTATTAGACGAGAGGTATCAGTATGTATCAAGCAGACAGACTCACGCGGCCGGACAAGGAAACTTTCCGCCTGTGCATTGAGAAAGAAAAAGATTTTCGTATCCTGCAGCTGACCGATCTGCATCTCGGTTTTGGTCTGCTTTCCCGCAAAAAAGACGCGCTGGCGATGGAGGCTGTCCGAAAGACTGTGCAAAAAGCCGAACCGGAGCTGATTGTCATTACCGGAGACGCGATTTTTCCGTTTCTGCCCAAGACCGGAACGCGCGATAACCGCCGGCAGGCTATCCGATTTACGGAATTTATGGACAGCTTCGCAATCCCTTATACCATGGTGTTCGGCAACCACGACTGCGAGATGGGCGCGACCTGCAAAAAAGAGGAGCTTGCGGCGATTTACGAACAGGGACGCTACGCGATTTTTACGGCCGGACGGGAAGAACTGACGGGTGTAGGTAATTTTTTGATTGAGCTGACGGACGCGGCGGGACAGGTGCTCCTGCCCCTGGTGCTGCTGGATTCCAACATGTACGGAGAGGGCGGCTGGTTCTACAGCGGTTTCGACCGCATACACGAGGATCAGACGCGTTGGTGCATGGAGCGGCTTGATGCGCTGAAAGCACAAGATCCAACGGTGCGGGCGATGGCTTTTTTTCACATGCCGCCGCGGGAATTCAAGGAAGCGTACGAAAAAATGAAGCTCGGCGACCGGACGGTAATTTACCGGCATGGCAGCGTGGGCGAAAAAGACGAATATTTTGGAATCTCAAAATACGAGGGAGATTTTTTTGAGGAAGCGGTGAGAAACGGTGTCATCCGTTGGATTTTCTGCGGTCATGACCATCTGAACACGCTTTCCTTAGAATATAAAGGGATTCGCATGACCTATGGCATGTCGATCGATTATCTGGGATACCGCGGTATCCGCAAAAGCCGGATTCAACGCGGCGGAACGCTGATTACGCGTCGCGCGGACGGCAGTGTGGAGATTCGGATGCTTCCGCTGGACAGCGTGGTATCGCAGCGTGTGAGAGGGGAAAAAAAGAAATGAAATTATTATTCAAGCAAAGGTTTTTTTCATGGTTTGACAGCTATGACATTTATGATGAGAGTGGGGAAACGCGCTATGTTGTAAAAGGCCAGCTCTCCTGGGGGCATCGCCTCAAGATTTTTGACAGCTTCGGACAGGAGGTCGGGTTGGTGCAGGAACGTGTGCTGACGCTGCTGCCAAAGTTTGAGCTGTATGTCGGAGAACAGTACGCGGGCTGTGTGAGCAAGGAATTTACTTTATTCAAACCGAAATTTCATGTTGATTTTAACGGCTGGCGCGTGGAAGGCAACTTCTTTGAGTGGGATTATGATGTGCTTGATCAAGACGGCAGGATTGTCGCGACGGTTTCTAAGGAACTGCTGCGACTGACCGATACCTATGTGATTGATGTGGGCGACCCCGCGGACGCGCTCTGCGCGCTGATGCTGGTGCTTGCCATCGACGCGGAGAAATGCTCCAGGAATAACGGCTAGCCCAAAAGCCGCGCGCACGCGGCGGGGAAAATCAAAATCAAAGGGGATGTAAAATGAGACATATCAATCATGTAAGACAAAAAAAGATATACTCCGGCATTGACGCGCTGCCGAAGGGAATCGCGCCGGATACTATCGTCGAAGGCTGCGCGGTTTTGGAGGGCGGCGCGTTTCGCGGCGTGTACGGAGAGGGCGTGCTGGACGCGATGATGGAGAATGGGCTCAATCTGTCCTGCACCATTGGGGTGTCCGCGGGGGCGCTCAATGGACTGAATTATGTGGCAGGCAATATCGGCCGCGCGGCACGGACAAACCTGCGCTTTCGTCACGATCAGCGCTATGTGGGGCTGACCGCGATGCGCCATAATCATGGACTGATCGGCTTTGACTTCGCGTTTCACGAGCTGAACCGCTACGAGCCGCTGAACGTAGAGAGACTGCATGATCCGCGTCGGCGCTTCGTGGCTGTGGCAACCGACTGCCGAACCGGCAAACCGCTGTATTTTGAAAAAGGAAAGTGCGAAAATATTTTTAAGGCGCTGCAGGCCTCCGCGTCGATGCCGTATTTTTCGCAGATGGTCGTCGTGGAGGGCCGAGAGTGTTTGGACGGCGGCTGTTCACGCTGCATTCCCTACGAATGGGCGCTCGCGGAGGGATATGAAAAGATCGTGGTCATACGAACCAGACCGGAGGATTACCGCGCACCGCATACGCCGAAGGGTGTCGCGCGCGGTCTGTACCATGACTATCCAAATCTGCTCGACAATCTCCGCAAATCCGACGTGGAGTACAATCGGGAGTGCGAGGCTTTGACGAAGCTCAAGGAGGCGGGGCGGATCTTTATGATCTGTCCGTCGGAGCCGCTGACTGTCGGACGCATCGAAAAGAATATGGAAAAACTCGGCGACCTCTATTATCTTGGATACAACGACGCCATGAACTGCATGGACGCGCTCAAGGATTATTTGCTCTGGCGCTGAATCTAAAAGATAATATGAAAAACAATGGCGAATATCTGCCTTTTTGTCGATGAAATGCTCATATTTTGCCAAGAAAAAAACAAATAGTTTCTTAATCACTGCCCAAACCCTTGAAAATAGACGGAAAATTAGCGGATTATCTGTTGGCACACTATTTGCTATAGTATAATGCTGAAATTATTCTATAGGGTTATGGACACTGACCCTGAAAGGAGAAACTATTATGGAATATGGAATTATCTCACTTGTTCCGGTATGCATCGCGTTAGTGCTGGCATTCTGGACAAAAGATGCGTTGCTCTCATTACTGATCGGTTGCTTGATCGGTATCGTTATTATGGGACAGAACATCGTTACCGGATTTACCGGGCTGCTTCAAACCGCATTAGGTAATGCAGACTTTATCTGGGTTCTTGCGATTGAAGTGTTTATTGGAATCTTAGTCGCGTACTTCCAGAAGTCCGGAGCAATCAAAGCATTTGCTGACAAAGTTGATGCAATGCACCTGACAAGAAAAGGTGCGGAAGCGATGTCCTTTGCGCTTGGTATGTTCATCTTCTTCTCTGACTATTTCTCGCCGTTATATGTCGGTAACGTTATGCGTCCGATTACGGATAAGGCGAAAGCGTCCAGAGAGTTCTTGGCTTATGTCTGCGACTCTACATCCTCGCCGATTTGTTGCTTGATCCCGTTCACCTCTTGGGGAATTTACGTATCGGGATTATTGGTTGGCATCGGCTGCATCGCGGATACGCAAATGGGGCAGGATGTCGTTGTTCACGCGGCGCCGTTCAACTTTTACTGTATCTTCGCGTTATTGCTTTGCGGTTTACTCGGATGTGGCGTGATCCCGCATTACGGACCTATGAAAAAAGCAGAAAAGAGAGCCTTGGAAGAGGGTAAGCCTTATGCTGACGGAGCGACTCCGTTATTAAGTAAAGAACTCGAGCAGATTACGCCGGACCCTAACTGCAAGGCAAACCTGCTGATTGACTTCTTAATGCCGGCTATCATCATCATCAGCATCACCGTAGGGACCTATATCATTCTTGGATCGGCAAAGACGCTTGAAGCCTTCGTTGTTGCGGTAGTTTATCAATTTGTAACCATCTTGCTGCAGAAAAAAGCAACTGTCAAGATTCTGATGGAGACAGCCGTTGAGGGTATTAAATCCGTTATGGCCGCAATCTTGATTCTTTCCATGGCATACTGCATGAACTCTGTAACAAAGCAGTTAGGAACGGCACAATACATCATCAACATCACCGAAGCATGGATGACACCGATGCTGCTGCTGGTCATTACCTTCCTCGTTTGCGCGGTGATTTCCTTCTTGACCGGTTCCTCTTGGGGAACATACGCAATTATGATTCCGATCGTTATGCCGTTGGCATTCACCTTAACCGGCGGAGAACTTGGAACTGTAGTTTATGCCGCTGTTGGAGCTGTTATGGGGGGAGGATGCTTCGGAGACCACTGCTCACCGATTTCCGATACTACCATCTTGTCATCGCTGGCAGCAGGATCTGACCACATTGACCACGTGAAGACGCAGATGCCTTATGCAGTCACTGCAGCGGCAATCGCCTGTGTCGGCTGTTTAATCGTTGGATTAACGCTTTAATATATCATTGAGAAAAGGAAGGGATGATAAAATGAAGATCGGTATTGTAAAAGAAATAAAACCAAGCGAATACAGAGTTGCTGCAACTCCCGCAGCTGTGGTTGAAATGACAAGAAAAGGACATGAAGTCTATGTAGAACATGACGCGGGCGTTGGAAGCGGTTTTACCGATGAGATGTATGAAACGGCCGGAGCGAAAATTGTAAACGAGGCGGAAAAAGTCTGGACAACCGTAGACCTGATTTATAAGGTAAAGGAAATTTTCCCTGAAGAGTTCAAATATCTCAGAGAAGATCTCATTGTATTTACGTATATTCATTCCAACGCGCATCTGGAACAGACAAAGGCGCTGATGGAGTCAAAATGCACATCCATCGCTTATGAGGATATTTCGGATGACAGAGGTCAATGGCCACTGCTTTCTCCGATGAGTGAGCTTGCAGGCAAGGGCGGTTTCCTTGCGGCACTGCATTTCTCTCAGACAATTAACGGCGGAAGCGGCAAGCTGCTCGCGAACGTATGCGGAGTGGCAGCACCGGTCGTAACGATCATAGGTTGCGGTCATTCCGGTCTGGGAGCTTGTGAGCTCGCGTCTGCGTTTGGCAACAAAGTTAATGTACTTGATATTAATTATAACGCGATGCTCGAGGCAAAGGAACATTTCCCTCAGAACGTCAACTTTATGTTCTCAAACAGAGAGAACTTGGTGGAATGCCTGAAAACATCGGATGTTATCATCAACTGTATCCTTTGGCCAAAGACTAGGAAGGATCATTTGATCAATAGAGAAGACCTGAAGCTGATGAAACCTGGAGCGATGATTGTTGATGTCGCTTGCGACGAAGCGGGGGCAGTTGAAACCTGCCATGATACATGCCATACCGATCCGATTTACTATGTTGACGGTGTCATGCACTACTGCGTTGATAATATTCCTTCTGCATTCGGACAGACCGCATCGACAACGCTTTGCAACGCGACCCTTCCTTTCACGCTCGCAATCGCGAACAAGGGCGTAAAGCAGGCGCTGAAAGATGATAAGCATTTGAGAAGAGGTTTGACTACCTACGACGGAAAGCTTACACTTCTTGAAACAGCGGAAAAACTGGATTTACCATACACAGACGCGAATGAATTGGTTCAGACGTTCTAACGGTTGATTCAGCACGAAAATCATGTATGAAAAAGGGTGGACTAACGGAGAGATTCGCTGGTCCGTCCTTTTTGAGCATAGAAGCCATATTCACTTAGGGCATATTATTTGGGAGAAAACAATGCGAGTCATAGATTACGAAACCCTGGCTTTCCCCATTGAAGCAAGGAATTTTGAGAATTCGGCTGTTTTGTTGAATTTTGCGGACGAAGCAAACGTCGATGTGAAATTTAAGGTGATGGAAACGGATGAAAGAGGCAAAGATATCTATTCTGTGATGGCAAATGGCCATAAACTTGGCAACATCGGCAAAGCAGACAGAGAAATGTTTGAACTCAATATCAAAAACGCGACAAGCGCGAAAATCGAGATACACACAATAAGCGAAGAAACGGATGCCTCCGATTGTAATATCGATGTGATTTTGCGCGTGCCGTATGTCATCGCGCCGAAAGATATACAGGAAAGGGTAAAGAAACGCGAAAAAGCAATTATTTTGGCGATTTTGCTGCTTGTGATTAACGCGGCGATGGGTATGCTGCGTGCGGAGTGGGTTCCAACATTGCTTTCCGTTCTTGGGGCCGGAGCGATTTATGTTTGGGCTTTTGTAAAAAAGAGTGGGAAATGTTATGATTTTATCATGAAAGAAGAAAGAAAAATCATTGATTTATTTTAGTTTTGACAGATTGTGCATTGCAACGGAGTAAGATTATGCAAAGAGGGAATAATATTTTTTGGTCAAATTGTATGTTGATTATCGCGTCGGCCATATGGGGAAGCTGTTTCCTGTTTCAAAAGCTGGCGGCGACGCAGATAGGCGCTTTTTCGTTTATGGCGTGCAGGTCGTTTTTGGGGATGTTGACGCTTTTGATCATCATCGGATATACGCAACGCGGAAGGGCGGCGAGGAAGACTGATGAAACAATGCCGTATCAATTTGATAAAAAGTATTTTAAAAGGCTGTTTCTGATTGCACCGCTCTGCGGAGTGATCAATGTCATGGGTTCTGTCCTGGTGCAAGCAGGCCTTGTCTATACAACGGCGAGCAAAGCGGGCTTCTTAAACGCGATATACATTATTTTTGTACCGGTGACTGGACTGCTTTTTAAGAAGAAGACAGGATCACGGATTTTGTGGGGGATTGTCTTAGCGGTAATCGGATTATATAATCTCTGCATTACGGGATCTGTCACCTCTATCCAAAAGGGCGATCTGATTATCCTCGGCAGTACCTTATTATTTGCTTTGCATATTCAGCTCATTTCCAAATATGTGCAGGAATTTGTTGGACTGCATTTTTCTTGTGTGGAATTTGGTTTCGCGAGCATTTTTTGCGGTATCATCGCAATCTTTGGTGAACATATAACCTTAGCGCAGGTACTCGGATGCGGGCTCAACATTCTGTACGCAGGGGTGTTGGGAATTGGTGTGTGCTATGCTTTGCAGGTCACTGCTCAAAAATATACCGATCCGACGGTCGCGGCATTATTGATGAGCCTAGAGTCTGTGTTCAGCGCGATTTGCGGGGTCGTTTTCTTAAAAGAGAGATTTACGCTTAAGGAATTTATCGGTATTTTGTTCATAATCGCGGCGATCATTGTTGCGCAGCTGCCCAAGAGAGAAAAAACGCTTACGAAAAAAGGTATAGAATAAAAATATAAAACCTGGATGCACCCTCCAGGTTTTATATTTTGCATTTTTCCGATTGCTGAGAACTTTCAACTTTTTTCAAACAGCAGTGTATAATTTTGATCATCTACCTGATATACTTTTTCGAATGACAAGTCGAGAAACGTGTTTGGCTGGAATTGGCGATCTGTTGTCGAAAACAACACCGCGGTACCGCATGATGAGCTTAAAACGCGAGGTACAGGTTTCATTTTAACAGAGCCAAGTGTCTTGAGTTTTCGCAACGCGATATTCGCGTCAAAATTTGTGTGAAATGTGAATAAATATACCATAGTAGAATTCCTTACGATACTATTTGTCGATTTTAATAACCCATTCATCAACGTTTTCTGCGTCCGAAACAGATGTCTTGCATCCCTGGTTCGAGGCGAATCTGAGAATGTTGTTCTTTGCTGTGACATTGTCGACCAGCACTTCGATACTGTTTTCTTTCGCTAAAGCATTTTTGGTCAGAATGACCGGCTGCGGACACGCGAGTCCTCTTGTATCAACTGTCATGTTAAGCTCCTTTCTTCTTGTTCGCGGCAATATTCACGAGCGCGATTACAGTGACAACGATAAGACCGAAAATAACAGCAGACTGTCCGTTAGCGGTCGGGCCTTCGCCGGAGGAGGCTAAACCGAAGTTATGGCAGAACGCCGCGCCTACAAACATACCGATCACAGTAATTACAGAATCTATATTGCCTTCACCGGATAAAATTAATTGTCTGAGCGGGCAGCCACCTAAAAGGACCGATGCGAATCCAACAAGAACCATTCCGAGGAAGTTCCATAATCCGTCTGTGTGCGCGATCGGCTGTTCCGCGAAACCAAAGTGAAAGAAGCCAAAGATCATATTCATAATGACGGCTGTAACGATTAATGATACGAATCCGATCAGCATAGTGAAATCCTTGAACATGATGCTGTCTCTGATGCCCGCGACGGTGCAGAATCTCGTGCGCTGCGTGAGAGCTCCCGCGATGAGACCAGCAGCCAAAGAAATAATAATCGGAGCATGTTTGGATCCCGGACCTTCCGCGCTGAATACAAGCAGAGTAGGAACCGCGACAAGAAGCACTAAAAATACAATCTGGATGATAGGGAAAATGTAAGCTTCACTGGTGGTTACCTTGTGTGCGCGATCAAGAGAAAATCCTTTGTTCAGTGCAACAATACCAACGACAATGCCACAGATAAAGCCTACCAAGCCGACAACCGCGTTCAAATCTCCGCCGCCGATACGAAGCATCATTCTGAGCGGGCAACCTAAGAACATTAACGCGCCGATCATAACAAAGAAACCCAAAACGAAACGTACAACAGGGTTCGAACCGCTTCTGGCGATTAATTCTTTTTTTGAAAACGCCATGGCAGAGGCGCCTAAAACGATACCGATAATCTCAGGTCTGAGATATTGTACAACGCCGGCACTGTGGAGCTTTAAGGCGCCTGCTGTATCTCTGATGAAGCATGCAATGCATAAACCCATGTTGCCGGGATTTCCGAATTTTACAAGTAAAACAGCAAGTAAGCCAACAATAATCCCTGTTGAAGCTATAAATACTTTTTCTTTTTTCATTTTTCTTCTCCTGTTTCTAAAAATTTGCTGGTCATTAACTATATTTATGATAAAACGGAAACCTAAAAAAGTAAAATTTTTTATATCTATAAAATAGATTAAATTTATAGCAAGAGGCTATCACAACAAAAAATGCGACAAAAAATCATCGAGCAAAAACGGATAGAAAGCACACCAAAAAATAAGCGCTGGCGGATGAGGCTTGTTGGGATGAAAAAATCTTTATAAAAAAATTTTAATTTTTGCGGGTTTTTTAACGTTACAGAAAACAAGCGTTGGAATTCAGCAGGATAAGGCACATGAAAAATTGGCACAAGTATTGCGATATTATAAGATAAAAAGTAAAACATCAAAGGAGGATGATGAAATGAAGAAGATGCAAGAGGCGTTTGTTTTAGACGCATGTATTTGGCCAGAATCTGGGCACTTTGAAGGGATGACGGAGGACTATAAGAATTCCGCTTTGGACGCGTGCTTTTTGACCGCTGACGGAAACAGTTTCCGAGATGGGGTGTCCAGTGTCAGCAAAACGCATGTATTGACCCTGAACACGAGCGAAAACATGAAAATCGCGCGCTCGTACGAAGATCTCTTGGAAAATAAGAAGAATGGCGTAAAATCACTGATCATGTATTTTCAGGATCCTGCACCGATTGAAAATAAAATCGAATTTGCGTATGCTTTCTATGATCTCGGAATCCGAGTTGTTCAAATGTCATATAATAAAGGCGGTTTCGTCGGAGGCGGATGCATAGAAGGCGCGGACTACGGTCTGACGGATTTTGGCAAAGAGCTGTTGAAGCATTTTAATAAAATGGGTATGCTTGTCGATTTGTCACACTGTGGGCCAAAAGTGGTAGCAGACGTATTGAAAAACACAGATAAACCTGTCAGCATGGGCCATACCTGCTGCAAAGCAATTGCTGATAACCCAAGAAACAAAACGGATGAACAACTGAAAGCACTAAAAGAAGTCGGCGGTGTTGTAGGCATTACGCCTTGGGCGCCAATATGCTGGAAAAGGAAAGAAAATGTACCACCTACCATAGACGATTATCTCGATCACGTTTGCCATGCGGTAGATTTGATTGGTATAGATCACGTTGGCTTCGCAAGCGATAATAATTTGGACCATAACAAAGATTTTGAAGGAATCAGTTCGCAAGGAGCGCTCTATGACATGGTTGTGGGCGGTTATAACAAAAATGTAGGGACAAACCCGGCAGAGCGGCACGCGATTGGATTTACCGGCGCACTCGACACGCAGAACTTAGTGGACAAAATGCGCGAAAGAGGCTTCCATGATGATGAAATTAAGAAGTTCTTAGGAGGAAATTTCCTGAACTTGATAAAGAATGTTTGGAGATAGTTGCGTAAACATATCGCACGTGAAAGGAGAAGAACATGGATAGTAAGAACAAAATGACTGAAAGAAAAGCATTCGTTATTTTGATAGCATCAGCAGCTGTAATACTCTTAGGAGCATTGGTAATTAAATCACCAACCGTAGTAAACCTGCTTTTTGCCGGTCTCGTGGCGTCATTTTTGGCAATGTTCTGGGGAATAAAATGGGAAAGCATACAGGAAGATATTTTGGAATTCGCCAAAAGGATGTTTCCGGCAATTTTAATTCTGATTTTTGTAGGTATGATGGTTGGAGCCTGGATTCAGTGCGGAACCGTGCCTTACCTGATTTATTGGGGGTTAAAACTTCTTTCCCCGAAATTCTTTTTAGTCGCGACAGCACTTATTTGTTCTATTATGTCGATCGCGACAGGAACCTCTTGGGGAACAGTCGCAACGGTAGGAATTGCTTTGATGGGCGTAGCGACAGGTCTGGGCGTTCCAACCTCTTGGACCGCAGGTGCTGTGCTTGTTGGCGCGCTGTTCGGTGACAAGATGTCACCAATGTCGGATACTACCGTACTTGCACCCGCGGTATCGGGCGCGAAAATTATGGATCATATTAAATACATGCTGTGGACAACCGGCCCGAGTTATTTGATCTCATTGATTATCTTTTTATTTGTAGGCCTGAAATTCGGTGACGGAACCGTGTCTTCCGATGATTATTTGACCATTTTGCAGACTTTGGAGCAAACTTTTAGTTTTAATATCTTGCTTCTTGTTCCGCCTGTCCTCGTATTGTTTTTGATTTTCAGACAGAAACCTGTCATTCCTTCTTTTGCAGTCGGTGTGATTATCGGAATCGTATTGGCAATCTTTGTTCAAGGGAATGATTTGGTGACTGTATTAACCGCATTAAACAAGGGCTTTACACAAGAAACTTCGATTGAAATTGTCGATAAAATGTTGATGAGAGGCGGAATTTCCAGCATGCTGAGTTCGGTCGCGATCGTCATAGCAGCAGCGACTTTCGGCGCGCCGTTAAAGACATCGGGAGTTATCGACTTCGCAGTTGAAAAAATTATGAAAGTCGCGACATCACAAAAAAAGGTATTGTTATGTTCTTATTTGTTCCACATGCTTCTTATCGTAATCATAGGTGGATATTACACGACATTCTCGATAGCAGGTCCTATGCTGCAGCCACTTTATGAAAAGTATGGCTTGGACAAGGTAAACCTCTCCAGATGCTTGGAAGATACCGGAACAACGTTCTCACCTTTAATCCCGTGGTGCAGTAACGGCGTTTATTTTACCACGACGCTGGGTGTTACTTACGCGGACTACGCACTGACAACTCCGCTGTGTTGGCTGTGCCTTGTATTCGCGATGATCTATATACTTACAAACTTTAGGATAAAACAGGCACCGAAAGAAGAATGCACCGCAGAGGCGTAAAGCGTGTATATTTGAACAGAGTATCGTACCTTTCACCATAGAATAATTTTATGAAGCCGCCTCTATAAAGGATTTCCTTATAGAGGCGGCTTCGTGTTTGGATTTATGATATACTGATAATAATATTCGTCTGTGAAGAATTTCGCTCCGTGAGTAGATATAGAAGAGGAATAGAGATGCATGAACGTTATATTGAACAAATATTAAGCGCGTATAATCATATTGACAGTATCATCATTACGGATGATCAGGGGTACATTACCTATTATCTGACATATAGATATGACGTGAATCATATCAGTGCCGCGAGTGTGATTGGGAAGCATGTGTTGTCCGTATGGCCGACACTGAGCGAAAAAACAAGTACGATTATGAATGTACTCAGGACCGGCGAGCCTATCTTAAACGCGATACAAGAATTCCGATACGGTGAATTGCATGCAAAAAGTGTGAATTCTACCATGCCGATTCGAGAAAAAGGCAGAATCGTCGGAACGGCGTGTATGATTAAATATCTAAACGAACCGTTCGCGCGCAAGGAAATTAATCTGGAAATCAGAGAGAAATCGGATTTCGGAACGCAGTACACACTGGAGGATATGAAAGGCAGCTCGAAAGAAATGCGTAACCTGAAAGAAAAAATACAAATGATTTCGGGAACGAGTTCGTCTGTCATGATTTATGGGGAGACCGGAACCGGAAAGGAGTTGGTCGCGCAGGCGATTCATAACCTGAGCGAGAGGAAAAACAATAAATTTGTGTCCCAAAACTGTGCGGCGATTCCTGAAAACTTGTTGGAAAGCATTTTGTTCGGTACAGTGAAGGGAGCTTATACCGGCGCAGAAAACAGGCAGGGGCTTTTTGAAGTCGCGAATGGAGGAACGCTGTTTTTGGACGAAATTAACTCGATGGAGCTTGGAGTGCAGGCAAAGATACTAAAAGCAATCGAGGAGAAGGAAATCCGGCGCATAGGGAGTACAAACCCGATTAAAATTGACGCGAGAATTATCTCCGCGCTAAACGAAGAGCCGATGCAATGTGTGAAAAAGAACAAACTCAGGAGAGACTTATTCTATCGTCTCAGCGTTGTTGAACTTGACATTGCACCGTTGAGAGAAAGGCAGGAGGATATCTTTGATCTCGCGGATTATTATATAGAGCATTATAACGAGAAGATGAATCGTGCGATTTTAGGGCTGAGTGACGAAGTAAAAGAAATATTCACGGAATACACGTGGCCGGGGAATGTGCGCGAATTGAAGAATGTCATAGAAGGCAGCTTTAATGTCGCACGTTCGCTTTTTTTGGAAAAGGAATACCTGCCGAAGCATATGCGCATGAAATCCGAGGATACTTTTTCGCCTTTTGCTGATGGAAAAATACAGAGCAGCGAAATAAGAAAATGGGTAAAAGAAACCGAAATGTTTTCTTTGGAAAAACTAATGGGGATAATTGAAAAAGAAATTGTGCAGGCGGTACTTGACCATAGTGTGAACCTGACAGAGGCGGCGAAAAAAATGAACCTTTCTCCGCAGAACTTAAATTATAAGCTGAAAAAATACAAAAACATCGAAGAGAAAAGCTGATGGAAGCATCAAACTCCCGCGCGAAAGAACGGCGGGAGTTTGTTCGTAACAGCATGACTATTTTACAATCAACGATGAAATTCCTGCAGGCTTCGCATAGCCGATGATTGCGCTGACAGGGATACACGCACGCAAATCTGCGAGAAGGCGCGAGGCCTCTTTTTCCGGCAAGGCGATCAGAAGGCCGCCGGAAGTTTGCGGATCGAACATAATATCGGTAATTGCCAAAGGTACGTCTTCCCCTACACGCACACTGCATGACAGCCAGTCTCGATTCTTGTAGGCTCCCTGCGGTACGATTCCCATCTCAGCCATTTCAAAGGCTTGCGGCAAAAGTGGTACGCTTTTGGCATCAATTACAATGGAAAGACCGCTGCCGATCGCCATTTCGCGGGCATGTCCTAACAGGCCGAAGCCGGTGACATCGGTACAGCTGTGCACGTCATAGCTGCGCATGATTTCGGCAGCTTGCTTATTCAGCGTGCGCATGGAATCGTACAACGCTTTTTCCGTTGAAGCGGAAATTAAATCTCCCTTCAATGCCGTATTCAAAACACCCGTACCCAAAGCCTTGGTAAGAATCAGAACATCGCCGGGCTTTGCGCTGCTGTTGCGCAGAATGCGCGCTTTTTCAATAAAACCGGTAACGCAGAGGCCGTAAATCGGTTCTGGATTTTTGATGGTATGACCACCGCAGATAACCGCGGAGGCTTCTTTACATTTTGAATAACCGCCTTGCAGAATTTCAAGAATGATCTCCTTGTCGAGGGTTTCCGGCATGCAAACAATATTCATTGCCAGTTTCGGCTGTCCTCCCATTGCGTAGACATCACTCAGTGAGTTTGCGGCAGCAATTTGACCATATAGGAATGGGTCGTCCACAATCGGAGGGAAGATATCAACGGTTTGTATCATGGCGTGACTGTCGCTGATTTGATAGACTGCGGCATCGTCACTGGTTTCAAAACCGACCAGAAGGTTCGGATCGTAAAATTCAGGTAATTGACACAAAACTTGTGCCAGAGCATCAGGCTCCATCTTGGCAGCTCAACCGCCGTGATGCGTCATAGTTGTTAATTTAACGTCAGACATAAAAATCCCTCCTGCCTATGTATGATGAGAATATTATAACGAATTACAAAACAAAATACAAGGGAACAGCGCATGCACCGACAAAAAAACTATAAAAACGGAAGCATATAGAAAAAAGAAATAAATAATTGACAAAATCTTGGCACAGCATGTATCATAATACTATGAACACTTTAATAATTACAAATAATGAAAAAGTAAATATTGAATTTATAAATGATGGAAACGTCGAATATCATGAGGGCGCAGAGCAGACGGAAATTTTGTTGATTGCCAGAGACTACATTCACTTGGGCGCGCGCTTGATTATGCACCCGATGCTCGGCAGAATCAAACCGCATGAGACGCCTTATAAATCGATTTTCTTGGAAAATGTAAAAGGGAAAGTTGACTTTGAGAGCCTGATCATCATCGAAGACAGCATCGCGGAAACAAAAAAATTTTTGTGCGACACGATGCGAAAAAAATATGATGATACGATGCTCGAAGATTTGCGCTACATTGATTATTTACTCTTGAAGAACGGAATAGACGAATACAGGAGATGAGTGCTATGACGATGAAAAATGATTTTGCCATGAAGAAGGTTGACTATATTTTAATTGTCAATAAAGATTTCGAAATTGTCTATAATTCACGGTACGACAGCAAGATGGGCAATAAGCCTCTGCCCTCTGACGAAAACAACTTTTTTGCTATATATCCATCCCTAGATAAGAACACTAGCTCTATTGCAAAAACAATGTCAACAGGCGTTCCTATTTTTCGCGAAGCGCAGGAATGGTCAGACAGCAAGGGTAAAGTGTATGTAACCCAAAATCTTACTCTCCCTATTTTTCATGAGGGTAAGGTAGAAGGCGTCATTGAGCTCACGAAGGATTTGACGACGGTTGGTGACGTGGAACGTAAAGAAGACTATCTGCAGAAGGTGCGGGACGAAGGTAAATTTCACCCTAACCGAGAGAGCAATCGGAAGATCTGCTTCGACGACATCTTGACCATCAATGAAACGATGAAGGCAGCAATAGAGAAAACCAAAGTTTTCGCGCTGAACGATACGCCGGTACTCATCTATGGAGAAACCGGAACCGGAAAAGAAATGTTCGCGCAGGCTTTGATCAATTACGCGGCCGGACCGAAGCAAAAAATAATTGTGCAAAACTGTGCGGCGGTTCCGGAGAATCTGATCGAATCTATTCTCTTTGGAACGACCAAGGGGTCCTATACGGGAGCGGAAAACAGAAAGGGTCTTTTTGAAGAAGCTGACGGAGGCATTTTTTTCTTAGACGAGATAAATTCTCTGCCATATCATGTGCAGGGAAAATTGTTGCGTGTTGTGCAGGAAGGGACGTTTCGCCCGATCGGTTCCAATCAGGAGAAGCGCGTGAATGTGAAGATCATCGCGGCGATGAATATCGACCCTATGGAGGCTATCGAGAAGAACATACTTCGTAAAGACCTTTTTTATCGTCTGTCCGGTAACATGATTTATCTTCCGCCGCTGCGAGAACGACCGGAGGACATAGAGTATTTTATCGATAACTATATAGATCTTTTCAATGAAGTTTATAATAAACAGGTAAAAGGCATATCCGAAGAACTGCGCCTTGTCTTCTTAAAATATGACTGGGAAGGAAACGTGCGGGAATTAAAGCATGTTATAGAGTCCATGGTGAGCATGACCAAAAATGAAATATTGCAGTGCAGCGAGCTTCCGCTTTATCTGCACACAAAGTTCAATCATGAGGATAAAAAAGGGGACGCGAACAAACTTGAACATATGGGCGAAGACAGCCTGCACATTGACTTGAACGACTGTGACTGCAATTTGAGAAACGCGGTGGAAGAACTGGAGAAGGAAATGATCATCAGGGTTCTTTCCCGTACCAAAGGCAACAAAACAAAAGCCGGACAAATTCTTGGAATTCCGCGGCAGACCTTAAAATACAAAATGGGAAAGCTGGGAATTGAAGATATAGAAAAGAATTAGACGACAAAAAATTAGCGATCTATTCAAAAAAGTTGGCATTTTTTATGAACAGCGTGTTTTTTAAAAGACGGGCGTATAGAGGCACGAGAATAAAGGTTGAAATTTCAACGTATTTTTAAAAAAGTTTTTTTATCGCGGATGGCATGAAACTTGCTTATATATTGAATTAGGATTAGGAATACTTTGTTCAACATTTCACATCACAAAACGAGTAAAGTAGAAGAATAAGTAAAGTAGAAAGGATAAAGTCTATGAATTTAGAACTAAGAAAAGTTGCGATTCGTGACATTCAGTTCAGCCAAGAAAACAAAATCATTGACGGATGCCTGCATGTAAACCCTGACACTCTTGAAGAACTGGTACTTGAAGATGCTAGAGTTAAGAGCGTATCCTTTGATATCGCAAGACCCAGTGAATCGACGAGAATTGTTCCGGTTAAGGACGTTATTGAGCCGCGCGCTAAGGTTGACGGCGAAACCTTCCCGGGATTATTCCGTGAAGATATGCAGGAGGCAGGAGAAGGCACAACATATTGTTTAGAAGGTATGGCTGTTACTTCGACAGGACCAATTGTCGGTTTCCAGGAAGGCGTCATCGACATGATGGGACCGGGAACGGAATATACGATTTATTCCCAGTTGTGTCATCTGTGCATGATCATCGAAAAACAAGATTATGTTGACCAGCATGACCATGAGGTAGTTGTCAGACTGGCGGGCATAAAAGTCGCAAAATACTTGGCAACTTTGGCCTTTGCATATGAAGACTACCGCACAGAGAACTATGAGTGGAAGTCAATCGGCGAAAAATACGCGGAATATCCGGAGCTGCCGAAGGTTGTATACGTTTACAACTGTATGGCGCAGGGGCTTCTCCACGATACGTATTTTTACGGAAGAGACGCCAAAGCGCTTGTACCGACAATGGTTACACCGCTTGAAGTCATGGACGGAGCGATTATATCCGGAAACTGTGTTTCACCGGGCTCCAAGACGACCACGTATATGCATCAAAACAATGCGGTAATCCGAGAGCTCTTTAAAATCCACGGCAAAGAAATCAACTTTATGGGCATCGTTCTCAATCCTCTGATGACAACCTTGAAGGAAAAATTCAGAGACAGAATGCTCACTGTCAGAGAAGTTAAAATGCTTGGCGCTGATGGCGTGGTGATTTCGCAGGAGGGCTTCGGCAATCCGACGACAGACTTGATGATTGTTTGCCAGGAATTAGAGAAGAACGGAATCAAGACGGTCATTATCACGAACGAAGACGCGGGCGTGGACGGCATGAGTGAATCCCTGCCTGACAGCGTACAGGAAGCCAACGCGATTGTGTCCACCGGAAACTCCAATGCGACGGTAATGCTTCCGGCTATGGAGCACACGATCGGAAATCTCAAGGAAGTTGAGCGCGTTTGCGGCGGCAACGTAACATCGATTCAGCCTGACGGCAGATTATTGCTTGAAATTCACGGAATTATGGGAAGCCATAATCTGCAGGGCAATACGAAGCTCGGAGCGATTACTTTATAATGATATCAAATAATGGAGAAAGGAAGAGCCAGATGAAGAGGATCTTATTTTACACCAACCAGTTTTTTGGACAAATTGGTGGTGAAGAATTTGCTTATACGAAGCCTTTCGTCGAAGACGGCAAACGCGGAAACGCGAACGCGTTCGCTCCTTCCATTGTCGGCGGCGAGATTGTTGCGACCATTGTATGCGGTGACAACTATTTCGTTGAAAACATGGATGAATGCAAAGCCTTTGTAAAAGAGCAAGTTGAAAAATATAAGCCGGACATTTTGATTGCGGGGCCGGCGTTTAACGCGGGTCGTTTCGGAATCGCGTGCTGTGAAGTGTGCAAATTTGTCCAGAGCACATATAACATTCCGTGTGTAACGGGACTCTATTGGGAAAACCCTGGCGTAGAAATGTACAAAGCGGACTGCTACATCATGGAGGTTGGTAAATCCGCGGCGACTATCCGTAAGGCAATCCCTTTAATTACCGGATTCGTAAATAAGCTGATTTCCGGTGAAAAACTTGGAACACCAAAGCAGGAACACTATTATCCAAAGGGGAAACGTGTGAATGTTTTCCATGAAAAAGATGGCGCACAGCGTGCTGTGGAAATGTTGGTAAAGAAGCTTCACGGAGAACCATACGATACGGAGCTTGAGATTTCAGTCTACGAAAAAGTTACTCCGGCTGAACCGCTGAAGGATTTATCGACAGCGAAGATCGCGCTTTGCACAACCGGCGGAATTGTTCCGATGGGAAATCCTGACCATATGTATGCCGCGACTGCTAAGTTCTGGAAGAAATACAGTCTGGAAGGCATGGATGAATTAAAGAAAGGCGAATTTGAATCCGTTCACGCCGGATATGACCCGGTATACGCGAACGAAAATCCAAATCGTGTCGCACCATATAATGTGCTGAAGCAATTTGAAAAAGAAGGCGTAATCGGCTCGGTATATCCTTATCTGCTGACGACGACAGGTAACTCTACTTCCGTAGCGGATGCGACGGTTTTCGGTCAACAAATGGCTGAAGATTTGCTCGCTAACGGCGTTCAGGGCGTAATCCTGACCTCCACGTGAGGAACTTGTACACGTTGCGGCGCAACAATAGTAAAACAAATTGAAAAGGCAGGAATCCCTGCAGCTCATATTTGTACAGTAACACCTATCTCAAAGACAGTCGGCGCTGCCAGAATTTCAGGCGCGCAGGCAATCCCTTACCCTACAGGAGATCCACAACTTTCTCCGGAGAAGGAATTGCGCAGACAAAGAGAGATTGTAATGAACGCATTGCAATTGCTTTTGAAATAATGTGTTTCGCAAAGGGGGGCTAGGCTAGTCTCCCTTTGCGTGTTATGATCAATACATCATGATTCATTTGGGGATGGATTGGTGCTGGTGTGCCACCTGGTCTTCAAAACCAGTCGCGAGGGGTTAGGAGCCTCTTGGGTGGGTTCGATTCCCACACATTCCCGCCAAAACAAAATATGGAGAAAACTATGGACAGTAATTTATTCAGGAAACTACCGAAAGTTGATGAACTGTTGAGTGATGAAAAGATTCGTTCTTTTTTAGAAACGATGCCTCGCGATGTCGTGCTGCAAACCATTAGAGAGGTTTTGGAACAAAAACGAAACGCGATTCTCACTTATGATGGGGAACTGCAAATCGATGCACTTTCGTATGAAACAGTAGTGAAGGATATTGTTGCTGGCCTTTCTTTTTGCGAAATAAAAAGTTTGAGAAAGGTTATCAACGCGACAGGTGTGGTGCTTCACACGAACCTCGGAAGAGCGAATTTGAGTGCGGAGGCCGTGAAGCGCGTAAACGAAGTCGCAGACGCGTACTCGACTTTAGAATATGATCCAAACACAGGCAAGAGAGGCTCGAGACATTCTCATGTCGAAAAAATAATCAGGGAGATGACAGGCGCGGAGGCAGCTATGGTTGTAAACAATAACGCTGCCGCGACGATGCTTTGCCTCGCAGCGCTTTGCCGCGGCGGCGAGGTAATCATCTCAAGAGGGGAGCTCGTTGAAATAGGAGGTTCCTTCCGCGTGCCGGAAATCATGGAAGAAAGCGGAGCAAAATTAATTGAAGTAGGGACGACAAACAAAACAAAAATACAGGACTACGTAAAAAAGATTTGCGAAAACACCGCTGCCTTTATGAAAGTGCATACGAGCAACTACAAAATCATTGGATTTACGGAGGAAGTACCCGTCGGAGAACTTAAGCGAATTGGAGAACGCCATGGCTTGCCGGTTATATATGACCTTGGCAGCGGTTTAATGATGGATTTGAGTGAGTACGGAATTCACGAACCGACGGTGCAGGAAGCTGTGAACGCCGGCGCGGATGTTGTGCTCTTCAGCGGTGACAAGCTTTTGGGTGGCCCGCAGGCCGGAGTCCTTGTAGGAAAGAAAAGCTATATCGACAAAATGAAAGAACATCCGCTCGCAAGGGTTTTGCGCGTGGACAAGCTGACTCTTGCGGCAATCGCGGCAACTTTTGAGGCTTATTACGACCTGGAAAAATGTAAAACGCAGATACCTGTACTGGCGATGATTACCACCGAAAAAAGTGTATTGCAGGAGAGAGCTGCGCAGTTAAAAAAACAGATCGCAAAACAGAGCGAGGACTATCAAATCGAGATCGCGGAAGATAAGGGGATGGTTGGAGGCGGTTCCGCGCCGAACGCGGTTTTGACGAATATCGTACTGGAAGTGACACATGACAGGCTGAGCGCGTCGAAGCTCGCGGAAGCACTGCGAAAAGGAAAACTGCCAATCATTGCGAGAATTCATAATGACAAATTGATTCTGGATGTGAGGACAATATCCGATGACGAGATTCCATGGGTCGCGCGGAAACTTGCGGATATTTTGCGGGAGGAGAATAGGAAACAAAAACTATGAAGAATCTCATTGTCGGAACGGCCGGTCATGTAGACCATGGCAAAACCTGTCTGATTAAGGCGCTGACCGGAAAAGATACAGACAGACTGAAAGAAGAAAAGGAACGAGGCATCACAATCGAAAACGGATTCGCTGACATGTATTGCGGAGAATATCACATCAGCATCATTGATGTTCCGGGACATGAAAGATTCGTTAAAAATATGCTGATGGGCATCGGCGGCATTGACTTTGTCCTTCTCGTGATTGGCCTGGATGAAGGCGTGATGCCGCAGACGAGAGAGCATTTTCAGATTCTTGACATGCTGGATATTAAAAAAGGCATTATGGTATACACCAAAAAAGATCTGGTTGATGACGAGGAATGGATTGAACTTGTAAAAGAAGACGCGAGAGCGATGGTCAAAGGCTCATTCCTGGAAGGCGCGCCGGAGATCGAGGTATCTGCCTACACAGGCGAAAATATTGAAAAGTTAAAAGAAATGATTCTTTCGTGCATCGAAGACGGGAAACTAAAAAACTACCAGGACGAGCTGTTCCGCCTGCCGGTAGACAGAGTGTTCACTATATCCGGATTTGGCACGGTTGTAACGGGAACGCTGTTGGAAGGGACTGTGCGTACAGGTGATGAAGTTCAAATATATCCGGGAAGTCAGACTGCGAAAATACGAAATGTTCAAGTACATAACGAGCAGACGGAATGTGCCTATGCCGGCCAACGTACGGCGTTGAATTTAGGGGGGATCAAAAAAGAAGAAATCGCCAGAGGAACGGTACTCGCGAGGAAAGGGGCAATGAAACCGACTAAAATGCTGGATGTGAAGCTGCGTATTTTTTCGGACGCGGATAGGGCTGTTTTGAATAACAGCCGGGTACATTTTTACTGCGGCTCGACTGAGACTCTCGCGAAGGTTGTGCTGCTGGATCGTGACGCGGTCGAAAAAGGCGGCGCGTGTATGGCACAGCTGCGCTTGGAAGAAGAGATTGTTGCAAAATATGCCGATAGATTTATCATTAGATTTTACTCACCGCTCATCACAATCGGCGGCGGCAAAATTCTTGAGGTAAACCCGATTAAGCACAAAAGATTCGACGCACAAGTATTGGAGAATCTAAACAAAAAAGATACAGGCTCACGCAAAGACCTTTGTGAGATCCTCATCTATGAACAGAGCGGCAATTTCATCGATATTGACACGCTGTCACAAAAAATGAACATCGGAAAAGCGGAATTGATACCGGTTTTACGCGCCTTAGAGGATGAAAAGCTGATAAAAATAACAAACAAAGAAAATTTACTTCATACCGCTTATGTGAATCAAGCCGCCGATCTGTGCATGAACCTTTTACGCGAATATCACGCAAAAAATCAGATGTCGCAAGGCATGCAGAAGGAAGAGCTGAAATCCAGACTGCAGCATAAAATGAAGACTGAAAACAGAAAAATCATAGAAAACGTATTGAGCGATATGGAGCAGAACGGCTTGATTCATTCGACGCAAAATGTAATCGCGGCAGCTGATTTTTCTGTAAAATTATCACCTGCCATGCAGGCGCTGAAAGAAGAAATTTTAAAGCAATACGAAGCCGGGAAGTATGAAATGCCATCTTTGGATGAAATCCTGGAGAACAAAAAAGACAAGGTGAACACGCGACACATCATTGAAGCCATGGAAGGACAGGAATTGACACGCTTGAATCACCAATACTACATAAGTAAAGCAGCACTGCTCGAAGCCAGAGCGAAAATGGAACAATATATCGCAGAGAATGGACAGATTACTCTGGCGGAGTTTAGAGATATGTTGGAAACATCAAGAAAATACGCGGTGACAATTCTCGAGTATTTTGATGAGCAAAAGATAACACGAAAAGTAGATGACGCTAGGGTCCTGATGTAGAGGAGAAAAAATGGATTTTAAGCAAATTGAGGCCTTTGTAAATGTAATAAAATACAAAAGTTTTTCAAAAGCAGCAGAGGCGACCTTTTTAACACAGCCAACGATAAGCACGCACATCAGCTCGTTGGAAAAAGAGCTGGGGGTTACTTTGATAGACCGCATGGGGAAGGAATCCCGACCTACAAAACAAGGAAGAGCTTTTTATAACTACGCGATCAATCTTCTGCATACGCGTGAACGCGCGATCAGCGCGATGGAAAATTCCTCAAAGGATATCTCGGGAGAAATCAATATCAAAACCTCCAGTATCCCGGGCGAACATATCGTGCCGCAGCTTATCGCAGAGTTTCATAAGCATTACCCTAAAGTATCCTTTTATGTCGAACAATCGGACAGTGACAAAGTATGGAATGATATTTTAGATAATATGGGGGATATCGGATTTACCGGTGATTATCGAGGCAATGAATTAAAATGTGAGCTGCTGCTAAAAGATTCTTTGGTCTTAATCACACCTAAAACCGAAAAATTCCTGCGCCTCAGGGAAGAAAGTTCGGTCATACTGCCACAAAGCTTTTGCAGGGAAGAATTTGTTTGGAGAGAAGAAGGCTCCGCGACACGAAAATCCTTCGAAGATTATTGCAAACAAGCGGATCCGAACTTAAAAATAAAAACCGTGGCGACGGTAGATCATTTGGGAACGGTAATAAAATGCGTTTCATCCGGATTGGGCGTTTCGGTGATATCCCGCATCGCTGCCGCGGAATCGGACGCACAAGACTATTTGGTGTTTGAGCTCGGAGATACAGATTTTAAAAGAGAATTTTACTTTGTGTACAACAAAAATATTACCCTGACACCGGCAGCATTGAAATTCAAAGAATTTATATTAGACAAAAAATTTGCGAAATAAGCGACAGAAAATTGTCGCTTATTTTCTTTTTTAGCAGGAACTATCAGACGTGTAAGTTGAAAAGGCCTAAACTCTGTTGAAAAATAGGGAGTTTAGGAACTATCTTTTTTTTTGATGAGAATCTCATATATGGCACGATATTTGCTATGTATAATTGCGTGAATGTTGAATGCACAAGTATTCTAAAAAAATTAGAAGAAAGGAGACGGTGAGATGGCAATTCTGAATGGTAAAAAAGCTATAATTATCGGCGACAGAGATGGTATTCCGGGACAGGCTATTGCAGAGTGTGCTAAATCAGCCGGAGCAGATGTTATTTTTTCATCTACTGAATGCTTTGTCTGAACGGCCGCAGGAGCTATGGACCTTGAAAATCAAAGGCGTGTAAAAGAGTTTACTGAAGAATACGGCGCTGACAATGTTGTTGTTCTGCTGGGTGCAGCAGAAGGTGAAGCAGCAGGGTTAGCGGCAGAAACAGTAACTCTCGGAGACCCTACTTACGCAGGTCCATTGGCAGGAGTTTCGTTGAAACTTGCGGTTTACCACATCTGTGAGCCTGAGGTAAAGGCTGAAATCGATGAGGCTGTTTATGATGAACAGATTAGCATGATGGAAATGGTTCTCGACGTAGATGACATTTGCAGTGAAATGCACGCGATCAGAGACCAATTATAATCATCGCAGGAAGGCGGCGGGTTCGCCGCCTTCTTTCATAAAAACATAGGGAGTAAAAACTCATGAAGAAGTACGATTTAATCATTATAGGAGCAGGTCCGGCAGGACTGGCGGCAGGACTTTATGCAGGAAGAGCAAGAATTAACACGCTCATTATCGAAAAACAGAAAAACGGGGGCCAGATCGTAATTACGAATGAAATTGAAAACTACCCCGGATGCGTAGAAGGAGAAACAGGCCCTTCTCTGATCGACAGAATGGTAGCGCAGACACAAAAATTCGGCGTTGACCATGTTTTTGACACGGTAACAAATGTCGATTTAGAGGGAAGCGTGAAGAAGATTAAGTGCATCGGCGAGGAATACGAAGCGAAAGCTGTAATCATCGCTTCCGGCGCGCATCCTGTACCAATTGGCTGCCCGGGCGAAAGAGAACTTACCGGCAAGGGAGTCTCCTATTGCGCGACTTGTGACGCAGCATTCTTTGAAGATTTTGAAGTCTTCGTAGTCGGCGGCGGAGATTCCGCTGTAGAGGAAGCATTGTACTTAACGAAATTTGCCAGAAAAGTTACAATCATTCACAGAAGAGATGAGCTGAGAGCAGCAAAATCCATTCAGGAGAAGGCTTTTGCGAACGAAAAGATTCACTTTATGTGGGATAGTGTTGTAGAGGAAATAAAGGGAGACGGTCTTGTGGAGTCCATGATTGTGAAGAACGTGAAGACCGGCGCCACTTCAGAAGTAAAGGCTGATGAGGAAGACGGTACTTTCGGTATCTTCGTATTTATCGGATTTAAGCCGAATTCCGAACTGTTCAAGGATAAAGTGGCAATGAACGAAGCAGGCTACCTGCTGACAGATGATGATATGAAAACAAATATTCCGGGCGTTTTCGCAGCAGGGGATATTCGAAAGAAGAGTTTGAGACAAGTTGTTACGGCCACTGCGGATGGCGCGATCGCAGCTGTTCAGGCAGGAAAATATATAGAAGAACAATAAGAACAATAAGAACTGTTTAGGAGGAAAAAATGTTAGAAGCAGATAAGAACACATTTGAAGAAGAAGTATTAAAGGCAGACGGTTATGTTTTGGTAGACTTTTACGGAGACGGTTGCGTACCTTGTGCGGCGCTTATGCCACATGTACACGCGATGGCAGATGTTTACGGAGATAAGCTGAAGTTTGTTGCGTTGAACACCACGAAAGCCAGAAGACTGGCAATCGGACAGAAAATAATGGGACTTCCGGTTATCGCTGTTTACAAGGACGGAGAGAAGGTTGATGAACTTGTAAAAGATGACGCGACGAAGGAAGCTGTAGAAGAAATGATCAAAAAATATTATGCGCTTGCATAGTGCGAATAGTGCAGAATAAAGGAGCTAGAGATGAGCAATTACGCAGTTATAAAAGGTGCGAGCTATGTTTTAGCGGCGGCACCGGACATGGTTTTACACAACGGCACAACGCAGACAACAGAAAAAATAGTAAATCCGGAGTCGGAATATTTGAAACTTTTACCGCAGCATCTGAGATCTTATGATGATGTGCTTCATTATATCCCGAATCAGGTTTACATCGGTAATATGACAAACAGTGAGCTCGCGGACGTGGAATTCCCGTACTACGACAAGAAGGCACCGGAAGGAAAGCGCTACGGAAAATACGGTGAGATTATGCCGCAGGATGAGTTCATAGGTTTGATGCAGATCTGTGACGCGTTTGACCTTGTTAAGCTCGAGTCCGGCTTCGCGCAGGATGTAAAAGCAAAGCTTGAGGCTCACGGAATGCTCAAAGCGGAACAAATCTCCATTCTTGACAAAAACCAAGAAACAGAGGCTGATATTGAAAAGCTCGTAAACGAGGAACACGCCGAAGCAATCTATCATAATTTCAAATTGGTTGGCGCGGTAAGACAGGCGCACGATGTTGATGTAAACCTGAGCGCACATGTCATGCTGGAAAATATCGCCGCGAAGGCTGGAAGCGTTCTGGCAATGCTGCATTTGTTGAGAGTAACCGGTATCGCGCCGGATGCGGTTGACTATGTCATCGATTGCTGCGAAGAGGCTTGCGGTGATATGAACCAAAGAGGCGGCGGCAACTTCGCAAAAGCGGCAGCGGAGGTTGTCGGATTAACAAACGCGACAGGCTCGGACGTTAGAGGCTTTTGCGCAGGTCCGGCTCACGCGCTGCTGAATGCGGCGTCACTTGTGCAGGCAGGTACTTTCAAAAATGTCATCGTTACGGCAGGCGGTTGTACCGCGAAGCTTGGCATGAACGGAAAAGACCATGTAAAAAAGGGTCTTCCGATTTTGGAAGACTGTCTGGGCGGCTTCGCTGTATTGCTGAGCGCGAATGATGGCGTGAATCCAATCATCAGAACGGACATTGTGGGAAGACATACTGTAGGAACAGGTTCGTCTCCGCAGAGCGTAATCAGCGCTTTGGTTACGGATCCTTTAGACAGAGCGGGCATTAAGCTCACCGATGTCGATAAGTTTGCGCCTGAGTTACAGAATCCGGATATTACAAAACCTGCGGGAGCGGGAGACGTTCCGGAAGCAAACTACAAGATGATTGCGGCACTTGGAGTCAAGCGCGGTGATTTGGAAAGAGCGCAGATTGCGAACTTTGTATCGGAGCATGGTCTGGTAGGCTGGGCACCGACACAGGGTCACATTCCTTCGGGCGTTCCGTATGTCGGCGCTTGCAGAGAAGATATCTTAGATGGTAAAATTTCTCGCGCGATGATCATTGGAAAGGGCAGCCTTTTCCTCGGCAGAATGACGAATTTATTCGACGGCATCTCTTTCTTGATTGAAAAGAATCAGGGTGTAGAAGATAAATCCGAAATCTCCGATGACAGAATCAAAGAAATTATCGCAGAGGCTTTACGTGATTTTGCGAAACAGCTTACAGAATAGTGACAAAAAGGTAAGAAAAGGAATAAAAAAATGTCTGAAAAGATGGTAAGAGAAAAAATTGCAAAGACAATCCTAAATCTTGCAGATGCGATGGAGACCGGGAGCTTTCAAGAAAAACCCTTGATTGGAATAGCGGTTTCCGAAACAGAGCATGGACTTGACAATATTCGCGAAGGCGTAAGAATCGCGGAAAGCAGGGGATTTCGCGCCGTAATTATCGACGGTGAAGATGCGCACAAGCGCATGGAGGAAATGTTGGAAAGCGGAGAAATCCAAGGCGCTGTTACCATGCATTATCCTTTCCCAATCGGAGTATCCACAATCGGAAGAGTTGTAACACCGGGACGCGGCAGAGAAATGTTTTTGGCTGCGACAACAGGAACCTCTGCGACCGAGCGTGTGGAGGCAATGGTGCGGAACGCGATTTACGGTATCATTGCCGCAAAGGCTTGCGGGATTTCAAAGCCGACGATTGGCATTGCCAATATCGACGGAGCGCGGCAAACAGAAAAAATTCTTAAAAAATTGGCGGAACAGGGATATGAGATATCTTTCGCCGAATCGGCGCGTGCGGATGGCGGAGTTGTCATGAGAGGAAACGACCTTTTGGAAGGAACCGCAGACGTCATGGTCATGGATGCGCTGACCGGAAATCTTATGATGAAAATTTTCTCCGCCTATACCACCGGGGGTCAGTTTGAGTCTTTGGGCTTTGGATATGGACCGGGCGTTGGTGAAAATTATCATAAAACAATTCTCATTGTTTCCAGAGCATCTGGTGCGCCGGTAATCGCGGGCGCGATTCAATACGCGACTGAATTGTTGAGCGGTGACTTTTACAAGATCAGCGATGATGAATTTCAAAAAGCCTATCAGGCCGGCTTGAAAGAATTGCTGAGCGAGCTAAAAACAGAGAAAAACGACAACAAAGATAAAAAGGTTGCCGTACCGCCGAAAGAAACAGTCACACATGAAATACACGGCATTGAGGTCGTTGATCTTGAAGACGCAGCTGCTTCACTTTGGGAGAAAGAAATTTATGCGGAAACCGGCATGGGTTGTACCGGGCCTGTCATTTTGGTCAACGAGAGCAAAGCCGCATTCGCAAGAGAAGTATTAAAAGAAAAGGGTTATATCGCTTAAGCCATGAACAGGAAAAACAGAGCAAGTTTAGGGTACGGAATCGGATATATCGGGCAGGGAGCCTCCTACGGCTTTATTTCTGTATATTTTGTAATATATCTGACAAACTGTGTGGGTATCAGTGCGTTTTACGCGAGCCTGATTATGTCCCTGTCGCTGATTGTCGAGGTCGCAGCGGGCATGCTGTGGGGCAATCTTTCGGATCGATGCAGGCTTAAAATGGGACGACGAAGACCGTTTATATTGCTTGCGGCAGTTACGATGCCGGTCATCATGTACCTCCTCTTTTACAAAAAAGAGGGCGGTTTCACCGGTGTGCTCTTGTACTATCTGCTGCTAAGCGTGTTGTTTAGAGTATTCTTTTCATGTTTTGAGATTCCGAATGGTGCTTTTGGCGCGGAAATAACCACAGATTACGATGGGCGCACGCGACTACGAACAATTTCGAGAGTAGGTGCGATTATCGGTAATTTCGCTGCCTATGTCATGCCGCTTTGGATTCTTGACTTCTTCGCGGAAGAACAGGTGAAAGGATGGCATACCATAGGCACTTTGATCGGCGTGATCTGCTTCGTTTCGTGGTTCTCGTCTTTTTTGCTGGTCACGGAAAAACCACAGCATAGTACGGAAACAAAAATACGAAATGTTCTCAGCAGCATATGGAAAAATTACACGAGACTGTTGAAACTGAAACCGACAAGGATTCTTGTATTTTATAAAGCGGCGTTTGCGACCGCATTCGCCCTTTATAATGTTTCGTCCATGTACTATATGAAATACAGCTTACGATTGAGTAATCAATATACTTCGTATATATACTTTTTCTCGATTGTAGTCTTTGTACTCGCGACGCCGCTGGTGGATTTCACGGCAATCCGCCTGGGAAAAGCCAGACAGCAGATGTACACGATGCTGTTCGCGGGAATCATTTCCGCGCTGCTGTTCGCGTTTTGCAGAGGAAGCTTCGCGGGTGGCGTGATCTATGTCTTGGTCTTTTCGCTGGTGCAGACGTCATTCTGGCAACTCAGCCTTTCCATTTTTTATGATCTGGTAGAGGTGGAGGAGTTCGTATACGGAAGCCGTAGTGAAGGTGATATCATGTCCATGGTTTCGGTTTTAGGCACAATCGTGACAGCTGTGATTGTGCAGATCTTTGGCTTCCTCTTTGAAGCCGCGGGCTTTAACCCTGCCGCAGCAGAGCAATCCGGAAGTACAGTTTTATTTTTGAATGCTTCCTTTATGCTGATTCCGGGGATTTGCTTTATATTGGGAGCGATCGCGCTAAAAGCCTTTCCAATTAATAAGGAAACCTTTGCGTCTTTGACTGCGGCAGTAAAATTAAAGCAGGAAGGGAAAGAATACGAAAAATACATTGACGATATCCATAGAATTATGGGATAATAAAACAAAGAACCGTTAAAATCGAGAGGCGGGGGTACAGATGAAAACTTAAATCGGAAGCTAATCGATGAAAGAATTGTCTGAGCTCCCGTCTTTTATAAGCATGATCACCTTTGCCGTGCGATAAAATAAGGAGGACAAGGCAACCGTGAATAAGAGACAAGAGAGTTTGTTTTTTCCATCTATTTTTAATGATGTTTTGGCGCCGACTACACTTGGACCATCAAGCTCAAATACGGTCGGACCCTGGAGAATCGGTGCGATTGTAAGGCAGTTCGCGACAAAGCCGCCGCGCCATGTAAAAATTGAAATGTCCAGGAACGGTGGTTTTTTTGAAACCCTTTACAGCATGTGCAGCGACAAAGCGTTTGTCGCCGGAATTCTTGGAGAAGACCTTCTAAAAATCGACTTTGATGCAATCTATGATATCGCCAAAAGAAGAAATCTGGAGGTTACCTTCATTTTTTCTGATAGAATTGAAAGAATTCCGACCGAGATGGCAGAGCTGACGCTTCAAAGCGATAGCGAGACATTGACGTTTACTGCGGTCAGTCTCGGTGGCGGAGAGGTTGTGATCACGAAGTTGAACGGACAGCCGTGCGAGATTGACGGAAGAAAAGATTTGGAGGTGTTGATTCCGGGAAGCGATCGAGTCTGTAAGATCAGGTCAATTTATCCATGCAGGAACATGGAAGCGGCAGTTCCTTTATTCTGCAGCTCCGATGAGATGCTTTTTTATACCGAACGTGAAGACATTCCACTTTGGGAGGCAGCGATTCGCTATGAAGAAAGCTTGACCGGCGAATCTCGTGAGGAAATCTGGAAGCGCGCGGAAGAAACGCTTAAAATCTCCTACACGTCGATAGCAAAAGGTATGACGCGAGGAATTACTTTCGATGGCATTACCACAGCCAAAGCCGCGAACTTTTTGGAGAAAGAGAATTCTGTGCCACAGATTGATCTTGGACCCGCGCGCGCAGGCTCGCTGGAAGCTTTGGGAATTATGGAATATTCGAATGCGCACGGAAAAATCGTATGCATGCCAACCGGCGGTGCTGCCGGCATTATTCCGGCGACAATCAAAAATACAGCAGTTGGATTAAAAAAAAGCTTTGAAGAACAAGTAAAGGCCTTGCTTGTGGCAGGCTTAATCGGCGTTTTTTACTACCCTACACATTATCATGGAGCGCTTGGCTGCCAAGCAGAGGTCGGCGTCGCCGCTTCGATGGCCGCAGCAGGACTTGCTTGCATGCTGAGCGAAGACCCCGCAGCTGCGGAACGAGCAGCAGTATTGGCAATGCAGTGCTTCATCGGCCAGATATGCGACCCGATTGACGGGTATACGCAAATTCCATGTTTTATCCGCAATGTCGCGTCGGTACCCTTGGCAATGACATGCGCGAATTATGGGGTATTGGGCTTGGATACCGGAGTGAGCCTGGATGAAATGGCAAAGGCAACGCTCCGCGTCGGCGAAAAGATCAGGGAAGACAGAATCAGCGACTGCGGTACGTGTATGTGCAAAAAGAAGCTATGATAAGGAGAGATTATGGAAGAACTATTCACATTTTCGGGGATGAAATTTTTTTCAATATACGGACTGATCGCGTTGCTGCTGGCATTCATCCCAAACCTTGTTTTTGCGAAAAAAACACATCAAGCGAAGCTGGACGATGTTGAAACATGCGGCTTTGCGGTATGCGTGATGGAGATGATTTTTCGACTGCTTATGGTGGGCGCCATGCTGTTCATTCGAATGCCGCTGCTGGATATTTTCTTCGCGATTTTGGCAGCAGCCTTTCTTTTGTTATACTACCTCGCGTGGATTCGCTATTATAAGGGAGGCGCTTATTATCCGGAAATTTACACGAATAATTTTTTAGGAATACCGCTGCCGATGGCAGTTTTCAGCGTGCTGTATTACATCGCCGCTTCCATTTGGCTTTGTAATTTGATCGCCCTGTGCGCCGCGATGGTTTATGGCGTATGCCACATCGCGAACGCATCCGCGGCGAAAAAAGATATAAAATGCAGGTTATAGTTGATAGAATATAAGACTAAAAAAGAGGAGGACTAAAAATGGAAAGAAAACCTAAGATTGCGATTTTAAGATGGGAAGAAGGTCTTGTTCCGCAAGGCTTGATGCAATTGGAAGAACTGCCGGGAAACAGTACCAATCCAAAATCATATCCGTTCCCTGTAAGAATGATTCATGTGCCGGGAGCCTGCGTGGAGACTGTCATCACGCATCCGAGTCAGGAATTGCTTGAGAACATGATTTCAATCTGTAAAAAACTGCGGGATGAAGAAGGCATTCTCGCGATTTCAACGAGCTGCGGCTTCAACGCTGTTTTTCAGCAGAAGCTGGCAGAGGGGACCAAAATGCCAATTTTCTCGTCGTCTCTGCTGCAGATTCCGTTTGTGCAAAACATCATCGGAAAAAACCGAACGGTCGCAGTTCTGACCGCAAACAAGGGAGCACTCACAAAAGAACATTTTCATGCCTGCGGAATTACCGATGACATGCATGTTGAAGTCATCGGTCTTGAAAGCGCAAAAGAATGGAGTAAAATTTTCGATGAACCTGACGAAGCTTTTGATATGCAAAAAGTGCAGATCGAAATCGTTTCGGCGGCAGAGGAAGCGGTTCGCGCAAATCCCGAAATCGGCGCCTTTGTGCTGGAATGTACCGACCTCCCGCCTTTTGCCAGAAAGATCAGCGAAACAACAGGACTTCCTGTTTTTGACTTTGTCAGCATGATGTCTCATGTCGCGATTGCCCTTGGTGAGCTTCCAATCTATGAACGGAGAATCTAAACAAAAGTATTCCGCGTAAAAATACGAAGATATTTTTGGGTAAGGAGAAGATATGCTGAACATAGGAAACCTGATGGTTGATAGCTTAGACTATATTTTGATTGTTGATAAGCATTTTAGAATTGTTTATAATACGCGGTACGATGAAGCATTGAATGAGAATTCAAAAATATACACATCGGTAGATGTCCTCGGGAAGCAATACTTCGATATTTATCCAAAGCTTGATCGGAACGCCAGCAGCATCGCGCAATGCTTACGAACCGGCGCGGTGATTGTAAATAAGTGTCAGGAATATGAGGACTATGCCGGAAGAACATTCAGCACAAATAATATTACCTTCCCGCTTGTGCGAAAAGGGGAGATCATCGCGGCGGTGGAACTGGCGATTGACGTGGGAAACGACGCGAAGGATCTGGGCTATGACGACCCTAGCAAGATTTTTGATGATTTTGTAGACAAATTAAATCGTGAAGCGGGAAAAATATCATTCGATAAGATTTTGACCTCGAATGATCAAATGAGAAACAGCATAGAAAAAGCAAAAATTCTCGCGAGACTTCCCAATCCAACGCTGATTTACGGAGAAACCGGAACCGGCAAGGAGCTTTTTGCGCAGGCGATGATCACGCACAGTCAGGTTCCGCAGAACAAAGTGATTACGCAGAATTGCGCGGCTGTGCCGGAAAATCTCATGGAAGCCATTCTTTTTGGTACTGTGAGAGGAGCCTATACGGGTGCTGAGAATAAAAAAGGACTTTTTGAAGAAGCGGACGGAGGGGTACTCTTTTTAGATGAATTAAACTCCGTTCCGTTTGAAGTGCAGTCAAAGCTTCTCAGAGTACTGCAAGAAGGAACCTTCATGCCGTTAGGGAGCAACAAAGAAAAACATGTAAGTGTTAAAGTGATTGCGGCGATGAACGTAGAGCCGATGGACGCGATTGACAGGAATATTTTGAGAAGAGACCTCTTTTATAGATTTTCCAGCGGTCTGATCAGTATTCCGCCGCTGCGCGAACGTAGAGAAGATATCGGGATATTTGTAAATTATTATCTTGAATATTTCGGAAACTTGTATAATAAAAGCGGGCTGAAGCTAAGTCACGAGGTAAAGGAATTCTTTTGGAGTTATTCATGGGATGGCAATGTGAGAGAAATGAAAAATGTCATCGAATCCATGATCACCTTGTCAGCAAGCGGACAGGAGCTTACCATGGAGCAAATTCCTACGTATCTGAGAGAATGCGCGGCAAAGCAACAGCACACGCGCATGTCGCGAAGCGAAGAAGTCCGCCTGATATGCCAAGGATCAGCTGATATTCCATATTATGCGCTCATGGAAGAAACAGAAAAGAATATCATTTTGGAAGCACTCCGAAAAGTACACGGAAACAAAACAAAGGCCGCGGAGATTTTGGGATTACCGCGGCAGACCTTAAATTACAGAATGCAAAAATTAGAGATTAACGAAATCGGATACCTGTAAGGTTCCGTCAATCTTTTTCTTTTGAGACACGGATCAAGACAAAATAATACCCAATGCCGATGGCATCCGCCAGAGCCCAGCCGATCGGAATCGCGGCCCAGATGCCGATGACGCCGACGGCAGGCAGCGGCGCGAGCGCGTAGGCGAGCGCGACGCGGGTACCGAGAGAGGCAACGGTCAGAATCACGGACATCAACGGCTTGTCCACCGCGCGGTAATAGCCATAAAGCAAAAACAGCAGACCAATGCCAAGATAGCAGGAACCTTCGACGCGCAGATAGGTGACACCCGCGGCGATGATCGCGGTTTCGGAAGGATCGATAAAAACGCGCATCAGGGGAGTGGCGAAGCATACGACGCCCAGGCTGACGCATAGAGAGAACACCGCGGACGTGAAGAACGCGCTGCGTACCCCGCGGCGGATGCGGTCAGTTTTCCCTGCGCCGAAGTTCTGCGCCACGAAGGTCGAAAACGCGTTGCCGAAGTCCTGCACCGGCATGTAGGCGAAGGAGTCGATCTTGACCGCGGCGGCGAAGGCAGCCATGATGACCGTTCCGAAGCTGTTGACCAGCCCCTGAATCATCAAAATCCCAAAATTCATAATGGATTGCTGCAGGCAGGTCATCAGCGACAGGTTGAGGATCCTGCCCAGTGCTTCGCGGCTGCATCTGCAGTCGTCTTTTTTTGGTCTGAGTGCAGGGAAACGCAGCAGCGTGTAGAGCATGATGCCGATGCCGGATACGAACTGTGCGATGACGGTCGCAAAAGCAGCACCGCCGACGCCGAGCCTGAGCACGATGACAAAGAGCAGATCCAGCGCGACATTCAGCAGCACCGCAACCGCGAGGAAGATGAGCGGCACAACGGAATTGCCGATAGCGCGCAGAATGCTCGCGTAATAGTTATAGAGAAAAGTCGCAAAAATGCCCGCGAAGATGATCAGCAGATAGGTTTTCATCAGCGGTACGACATCTGCAGGCACACAGAGCAGGTCAAGGATCGGGTCGATGAAAACATAGACCAGCACGTTGAGGAAGGTCGAAAGGGCAGCAATCAGCGCAAAGGAGAGGAAGACATCACGCCGCATCCGGTCGGTCTGGCCGCTCCCGTAATCCATGGAGATCGCGGCGCCGCTGCCCATGCAGAGCCCTAAAAGGATCGAGGTCAAAAACACCATGAGCGTGTAGGAGGAGCCAACAGCAGCCAACGCGTCTGCACCCAAAAATCGCCCCACGACCCAGGTGTCCGCGATATTGTACATCTGCTGCAGCAGATTACCGCACATGAGGGGCAGCGCGAAAAGGAGTATGTTTTTGGTGATGGGACCGGTGGTAAAATCACCTTTTTTGGTGTCTTTCATTGATGTCAGAACCTTTCTGCGGGATCGCCTCGCGAAAACGGCAGAGCAAAAACCTGATCCCTGATTTTCATTTTCGCCGCGTGAGAAAAAAACCTGACCTCCGCCTTTCGCCGCGTGAGAAAAAAACTTGACGTCTGCTTTTCGCCGCTCTATACTGAAACTGATTGGAGTACGAAAAGGAGGACGGAAGCTATGAAAACAAGCAAAAACGCGCATGCTGCTCACGCCGGTTTGTGTGCGAACATCGCGAAAGCAACGCAAAAGGCAGTGACGACGGCACTGATCTGCGTTTTACTGGCCGGAATGCTGACAGCCTGTGGCGGTGACAGCAGCAAAAGCTATGACCTGCAGGAGGTTTATCAGGAGATTCTGGCGGCACAGCCGGAGAACACCGACGATCTGAGCGGTGTGATGTTTGAAACAACGGATCAGGACGCGATCGAAGAAGTTTATCCGGGGCTTGGCGCGATCAAACTCAAGCAGGAGGTCTGCTATCAGCACGCGGTGACCGGATTCTGCGAGATCATGTTGGTCGAGGTCGCCGACAGCAAGGATGTCCAAAGCGTTGTGGATATTTTCAATCAGCGCATCGATACCGCGTCCGATGACAGCTTTTATCCGGAAACCGCGCAGCTGTGGGCACAGAACGCGCAGGTACAGACCGAGGGCAATTATGTGGCGATGGTCGCGCTGCCGGACGGTTACACGGTACCGGAAAAGATTTTTTCGTAGCATAAAAAGCATGCTTGCGAAGCTCCGACACCGTTTTGAGCGCCGCGGTCTTTGCGGGCGGCATCTCGATGTGGGCTGCCGCCGGATCGTGGCTTGGATGCTAGGGCCTGCCCTGCTCAATCAGCCGACGCTTCTGCGCGTGGGTCAATTTTTTGATGGCCGCTTCTCGTCTTAGAGCGGCCTCTTTACCGTCTGCCGGTTCATAATAGACCAGGCGTACCGGCAGATGGCTGCGCGTGTAGCGGCCGCCCTTTCCGAGCTGATGGGCGGCCACCCGTTTTGCCAGATTATTAGTCCAGCCGCAGTAAAAGCTGCCGTCTCCGCATTCGAGCAGGTAGACATAGCTCGCGGCTCGCGCGCAAGGCGCGGGAGTTCCTTGCGCGCAAGGCGCGCCTTCGTCGGCGCATGGGGGCACACAGCCCGCTTTTTGTCTGTGATCTTGTGTCATGATGGAATCCGAAACCCCTTTGTAAGGATAAGAATATCATACAAAAAAATCCAAGGGCTGTCAATTACGCGGCGCATGCACGATTCTCGTCTCGGATCGCCCATATTTTGCCTCGGCGCGCTTGGACATTTCCCTTCAGCACATGCGCGCCTTTCCCTTCGGCGCATGCACGATTTTCATCCCGGACTGCCCGTATTTTTGCCTCGGCGCGCTTGCTTCGCGCCGCCCCTGTCGAAAAAGGTCGAAAAATAGTACGTCGAAAATGCGGCGCGGCACTGGAAACCGTCCGCATTTTTTGGTAGAATAATGTTGTATGAAAACGAAGGAGCAGCAATACATGAATTTAGACCATTTGAATCCAGAACAGCGCAAGGCGGCGACCCATGTTGACGGACCGCTGCTGATCCTGGCGGGCGCGGGCAGCGGGAAGACCGCGACGATGACGCACCGCATCGCGTACCTGATCGAGCAGGGCGTGAGTCCTTATCAGATTTTGGCGGTAACCTTCACCAATAAGGCGGCCGGCGAGATGCGAGAACGTGTCGAGAAGCTGGTCGGCCGATGCCCGGGCATGTGGATCATGACTTTTCATGCCATGAGCCTGCGTATCCTGCGTGAGCATTGTGAGAGAATCGGCTATCAGCACAACTTCGTCGTGTACGATACGATCGATCAAAAAACGCTGATAAAAACCATCATGAAGGAGCAAAATATTGACGCGAAGCTCTATCCGCAGGCCTACCTTTCCGCAGCAATCAGCAAGCAGAAGGAGCATGACGTCAGCCCACGGGAATACCTCGAGACCGAGGCGGACAACTTCCGCAGCAAGGTGATCGGCAGTGTCTACCGGGCCTATCAGGAGCAGCTCAAACGGAACAACGCCATGGACTTTGATGACCTTTTGGTCAACGCCCTGCATGTGCTGCGTGACAATCCGGATATCCTCGCGGATTATCAGCACCGTTTCCGTTACATCCTCGTGGACGAATATCAGGATACCAACCACATCCAATACGAGATTATCCGCCTGCTGGCCAAGGCGCGTCAGAATCTTTGCGTGGTCGGCGATGATGACCAGTGTATCTACCAGTGGCGCGGCGCAGACATCAGCAACATCCTCAACTTTGAAAAAGATTTTCCGCAGGCGCGTGTGATCAAGCTTGAACAGAACTATCGCTCCTACGGCAATATTCTGGCGGCGGCGCATTCTGTCATTCGGAACAACCGCGGCCGCAAGGCAAAAAAACTCTGGACGGACAAGGAGGCGGGGGATAAGATCGTCTACCGGCGATGCGACAGCGACAAGGAAGAAGCCTATTACATCGCGCAGGAGATCGATTTGCTCAAGAACGGACAGCGAACCTATGACGATTTCGCGATTCTCTACCGCACGAACGCGCAATCCAGACTCTTTGAGGACGCGTTGAAGCGGCGCGGGATTCCGTACCAGATACTGTCCGGCTTCAGCTTTTATGAGCGCAAGGAAACCAAGGATATGATCTGCTATATGCGGCTGGTCGTCAATCCTGCCGATGATTTGGCGCTCAAACGCGTCATCAACGAACCGAAGCGCGGCATCGGCGCAGTAACCCTCGGTAAGCTGGAAGCGCTGGCGCGCGTACATGGGCTGTCGCTTCTGGATATTTTGTCTCAGGACGAGATCAGCTACAGCCTGCCGGCCAAGGCGCAGAAGGCTGTCGGAGAAATGGTTCGCATTATCCGGCTCTGCGCGCAGGAAAAAGAGAACTTGCGCGTGTCCGATATTTATGACCAGCTTCTGGTCAAAAGCGGTTATCTCAAGGCTTTGGAAGCGGAGGATACCCAGGAGGCCGCGAGCCGTATCGAAAACCTCATGGATTTCAAATCGTTCATCTACGATTATGAAAAAGAGAAGGAGGACACCGGCGAAAAAGCGACGCTTGAGGAATTCCTCGAGAAGGTCGCGACGAACGGTGACGCGGACAAGATGGAGGAAGGCACGGGCAAGGTCACGCTGATGACGATGCACAGCGCGAAGGGTCTGGAATTTCCGATCGTGTTCCTGCCGGGTATGGAGGACGGACTGTTTCCGGGGCATCGGGCGCTCGACAATGAGAACGGGATGGAGGAAGAACGCCGTCTGTGCTATGTCGGCATGACGCGTGCCAGAGAAAAGCTTTTTCTTACCGGCGCCTCCTATCGCGTGTTGTACGGACACAGCGAGTATACGCGGGAATCCACTTTCCTCAGAGAACTGGACAAGTCCCTGCTCGACGAGGCCGGCGATACTGTATTTACGGCCGGCCGCAGGACAAATAACTTTTTGGGCGTGGATACCGGAAGTCCGGATGGCTTCAGCGAGCCGGCTTTTCGCCCGTATCCGGCTTATGATCCGCTTAAGTACGCAAGGCAGGCGGTCAGAGAGAATACCCGCTCCGCGGGCAGAAGCTTTGCAGCCGGTGAACGGGTGCGCCATGGCAAGTTTGGAGAAGGAATGGTGCTGGAGGTTGACGATAAAACCGTTACCGTTATATTCGACAGCGTGGGGCGCAAAAAACTGGCCAAGGACATCGCGCCGATTGAGAAACTATAAGACAGGAGAATCCGCTGATGCAGCAGAAAGAAAAAATCGAAAGAATGCAGACACTGATCGCGACCCTGAACGAGGCCGCCAAAGCCTATTACCAGGAGAGCCGCGAGCGCATGCCGAACCACGAATACGACGCGCTGTATGATGAATTGACGGCGCTTGAAGCGGAAACCGGCATGACCCTTTCGCAGAGCCCGACGCAAAAAGTCGGCTACGAGGTGCTTTCCCAGCTGCCGAAGGAAAGACACCCGCAGAAGATGCTTTCCTTAGATAAGACGAAGGATGTTAACGCGCTGGTGAAGTGGCTCGGCGCGCGGGACGGTGTGCTTTCGTGGAAGCTGGACGGGCTGACGATTGTGCTGACCTATGAGGACGGCGCCCTCGTCAAGGCGGTCACGCGCGGCAACGGAGAAATCGGCGAGGTCATTACCGGAAACGCCAGAGTCTTTGCCAATCTGCCGCTTAAAATTCCTTATCGCGGCCGGCTGGTGCTGCGCGGAGAGGCCGTAATTTCCTACAGCGACTTTGAAAAGATCAATGAGACCCTTGATGATGACGGCGCAAAATACAAGAATCCGCGCAATCTGTGCTCCGGCTCGGTGCGTCAGCTGAACAATGAGATCACGGCACAGCGACATGTGCGGTTTTTAGCTTTCGCGCTGGTCTCGGCGGACGAGGATGCGCGTTTGGAAACCGCGGAGACAGCGGGGACTGATCGCGCGGCAGACGAAGAAGCGCGTCCGGGCAGCGGCGCGCCGCGCTTTGTGACGCGCAGGGAGCAGTTTGACTGGCTGGCGCGGCAGGGCTTCGCGGTTGTGGAGCACGAGCTTGTTACAGCAGAGACTTTACCGGACGCTGTCGCGGATTTCGCGCGGCGCATTCAACATTACGAGATTCCGTCGGATGGTCTGGTACTGAGCTACGATGACATCGCCTATGGGCGTTCTTTGGGCCAGACTTCTAAATTTCCGCGGGACTCCATCGCATTCAAATGGCGGGATGAAATTCGCGAAACCACACTAAGGGAAATTGAATGGAGCGCTTCGCGTACCGGACTCATCAACCCTGTGGCGATCTTTGATCCGGTTGAGCTTGAAGGCACGACGGTCAGCCGGGCATCGGTGCATAATATCAGTGTCATGCGGGAGCTGAAGCTGGGAATCGGCGATACAATCCGCGTATACAAAGCCAATATGATCATACCGCAGATTGCCGAGGATCTGACCGGCAGCGATCAGATCGAGATTCCGACGGTCTGTCCGGTCTGCGGCCACCCGACCGTAATTCATGATGAAAACGGCGTGCAGACACTGCACTGCCCGAATCCGGAATGCCTGGCGAAGCAGATTCGCGGCCTGGTGCATTTTGTGAGCCGCAACGCGATGAACATCGAGGGCCTTTCGGAAATGACCCTCCAAAAATTTGTCGATGACGGACTCATTCGTGAACCGGCCGATCTGTTCCGTCTGGAACCGCTTCGGGATAAGATCGTTACGATGGAAGGCTTCGGCGAAAAGTCATTTGAAAATCTTTTGCTCTCCGCGCGCCGCGCGCGCCGCGTGACAGTATCGAGATTTTTGTACAGCCTCGGCATCCCGGGCATCGGCACAGCAAACGCGCGCCTGATCGCGCGCGCCTGCAAGAACAGCTGGAGCGCGGTCATCCATTTGACGCGCGAGGAACTGCTGCGGATGGAGGGAATCGGAGAAATCATGGCAGACGCGTTTTTGGACTTTTTTGAGGATCCGCAAAAACGTCGTATGGTCGATGATCTGCTGCAGGTGCTGGAACTCGACGAGAGCTACGAGGAAAGCGGCAGCGCGCTGGCAGACAAAACCTTCGTCATCACCGGTTCTCTGACGCATTACGCAAACCGCGAGGCTCTCAAGGCAGAAATCGAAGCGGCGGGCGGCAAGGTGGCAGGCTCGGTCAGCGCAAAAACTTCCTATCTGATCAACAATGATCTCACCAGCACCTCCGGGAAGAATAAAAAGGCGCACGAACTCGGTGTTCCGATTATCGATGAAGAAACCATCCGCGAGTGGCTGGCTGGCGGGCAGCCGCAGGAGACGGCGTGAGGCGTATGCGCGTTAGCATCGTGCGGCAGTGACCGCAAACCTGTGCTGCGCGCTGCAAGCACCGCGCGGATCGTAAGCCACGAAGCGCTACCGCGCCTTGCGGCGCAAGCGTCTCGTGGCGCCGCGTGTCACGCAGAATCGGCGTGAGCTGACGGCAAAAAGCGCGTCTCGTGTCTTGACCCGCGCGTAAAATTATGCTATACTACACATGTTCGCAAACGTGCGAACCAAAGAAATTGCCTTTAGAGAGCTTCGCCTGGCATGGTTTGGGTCCTGCGCAATGGGATGCCGTGAACCTTGTCAGGTCCGGAAGGAAGCAGCAATAAGCGGAAGTTCTTATGTGCCGCAGAGCAGCCTTCTCCAACGCCAAGCGTGGCTCTCTAAGGGCAATTTTTTATCGGAAAGGACAGGAAAGGAAGCGCTATGTACACAGCTCTATACCGTTCCGAGCGGCCGGAGGTGTTCGATGAAATCCTCGGGCAGGAACATATCGTCAGAATACTCAAACATCAGATTGAAAGCGGCGAAGTGAGCCACGCGTATCTTTTTTGCGGGACCAGAGGTACCGGCAAGACGACCACCGCGCGGATTCTCGCCAAGGGCGTCAACTGTCTGAACGAAGACCCTAAAAAAAGACCTTGCGGCGTCTGCGAGAATTGCAAAGCCATCAAGGACGGCACCTTTATGGACGTCATCGAAATCGACGCGGCTTCCAACAACGGGGTAGAGAACATTCGTGAGCTGCGGGAAAGCGTCAAGTATCCACCGGCGGTCGGCCGCAAAAAAGTCTATATCATTGACGAGGTGCACATGCTGTCCCCGGGTGCTTTCAATGCTTTGCTCAAGACTCTGGAGGAACCGCCCGAAAACGTGATGTTCATTCTGGCAACCACCGAACCGCAGAAGCTTCCGGCGACTATTCTTTCCCGGTGCCTGCGTTTGGACTTTAAGCGCGTGCCGCAAAAACTTCTGATGGAGGGAATGCGGCGCATCTGCGAGGAAAAAGGCGTAACGCTGACGGAAAGCGCGCTGAAGCTGCTGGCGAACTGCGCGGATGGCTCGGTGCGTGACGGGCTGAGCGTGCTCGATCAGGTTTTGGCGTCCGGTCAAAAAGAGATTGACCGCGAGGCGGTGTTGGAATACATCGGCGCGGCCGGCGAAGATTTTTTTATCGAACTGACAGAACAGGTTTCCTTGCGCAAAGTTCCGGAGGCGCTGCTGCTCGTGGATCGGGCGCTGGCTGACGGCAAAGATGTGCGAGGCTTGATGAAGGATTGGATGGCGCATTATCGCAATCTGATGATTACAAAATTTATCCGCGACCCGGAGGATATGCTCAATATGGCCGCCGAAAATCTCGCGCGCATCGAGGAACAGAGCCGCCACATTACGATGGACGAAATCCGCGACGCGATTCTGCGGCTTTCTCGGACGATAAACGAAGCAAGATGGTCCACGCAGCCGCGCATTCTGCTCGAGCTGGCGATCATTTCGATTGCCTCCGGCGAGAGCGCGGAGAGCCAGCCTTGGCAGAGTGGGAAACAATACGGCGCGCGAACCTCACAGCAGGCGCGGACGATAAATCCGGAGCAGGAGGCGCGAGAACAGACCGCGCGAATTGCTCAAGGGCAGGCGCAGGCTTTGGCAGAAGCGGCCACGAAACCAGGCGCGACGCATGGATCTGGCGCGGACAGGCAGCAAGCGGAGACACAGACAAGGAGCGGCATAGCAGGAGAGAAACAAGAGCTGCCGCAAGCCCCCGGCATGCGTGATGAGATTGCGCCGCGCACGCAAGCGCAGACACAAAGCCTGTTGTCGAGCGCGGAGAACGAGGCTCTTTGGCATGCCGTCTTTGAAGAGGGTGAGGATGGCGCAGGCAGCTTTAATCTGATTCGCAACGGGACTTTTTTGGCGCGCGTGAGTGAAACGGAATTTGAAGTCGTTGCCAAGACCACCTTCGCGAAGCGCTTCGCGGAGCAAAAACGCGGACAGTTGGAAAGCATCATGGAGCGCAAGCTCGGGCGCGGACTGCGCATGATCTGCGTAGAGGAAAAGGATTATCACGCGCTGCAGGAACGGCAGGGCATGGATGAAGCGTGCGCGGCAGACGGCAGCGTACCGGACCCCGAAACGGAGCATCTTATGCAGCTCGCCAAAGATGCTCTGGGCATCGAAATTGAAATTGAATAATTCGCGCGCGGGCTGAACCGCGGAAGGCATAGAAGGCATACGCGGTCGAACCGGATATGCGGAAGACGCGCGCTCGTAAAAAAATCATAGAAGCACAGGAGGAAATACAATGGGAAAAGGAATGAGAGCAGGTAAGAAGCCATCCAAAGCAGGCGGCATGGGCGGCGGCAATATGCAGAAGCAACTTGCGCAGATGCAGGCTATGCAGAGACAGATGGAAGCACTGCAGGCTGAAATCGAAGAAAAAGAGGTACAGACTACCGCAGGCGGCGGCGCGGTCAGTGTTACCATCAGCGGCAAAAAGGAGATTACCAAGCTTGAAATCAAGCCGGAAGCCTGCGATCCGGACGATGTGGAAATGCTGCAGGATCTGATCATCGTGGCTGTTAACGAAGGTCTGCGCCAGATTGATGAAATCTCCAACAGTGAAATGAGCAAGCTGACCGGCGGGCTGGGCATCCCGGGGCTGTAGGATGCAGCAATATCCAAAACCCCTGTCCCGGCTGATCAATGAGCTGTCAAAACTGCCGGGCATCGGCTCCAAAACCGCGCAGCGGCTGGCCTTTTACATCCTTTCTCTGGACGAAAGAGAGGCAGGGCAGCTTGCTGAGGCGATCACGACAGCGAAACGAGAACTCCGATACTGCTCTGTCTGCGGCAACCTGACCGACAGGGATCCTTGCGCCATCTGCGGTGATCCCTCACGCAAAACCGACACCATTTGCGTGGTTGAAAGCCCACGCGACGTGATGGCGATGGAACGCATCCGCGAATACCATGGGCTTTACCACGTCCTGCATGGGGTTATTTCTCCGATGGAGGGCATCGGTCCGGCTGATATCAACCTGCAATCGCTGATCACGCGTCTGCAGAGCAGCGATGTCAAGGAGCTGATTATCGCAACCAATCCGAATATCGAGGGCGAAGCGACCGCCATGTATATCGCCCGTCTGATCAAGCCGGCGGGGATCAAGGTCAGTCGCATCGCACATGGCATACCGGTCGGCGGCGACTTGGAGTACGCGGATGAGGTTACGCTTCTCAAGGCGATGGAGGGGCGCCGCGAACTGTAAACAGATCCGCGTCAAGCTGCCCGAATCCTGCATCGCGCGGCATTTGCGGCAGGCAGCTCCTTCCTTCGTCCTCAGACGGAGAGATTGCGCTCCTTTGCCAGCTGCAGCAGATAGGAATACTTCGTGCGCGCGGCCAGCACATAATAGGACGCGTAGTCGATGGCTGCGTGGTCGGTCAATTCATTGAACACTGAAACGGCCCAATCCAGTTCGGAACGGGCGTTTTTTATGGACTGATAGAGCATTTCGTCTTCAGAACAGACAGAAGAAACAGATTTCCATTTCATAAGAATCACACCTTTCTACTAGCATAGTTTAACAGTATTATGGGAGAATTCATTCTATTTTATTCCAAAGCAACATAAAATATACGGAACAAAAATCCGTATACGCTGTTTTTCGATATTTCGACATGGATGCATTGCAATATTTCGATATGCGGCAAGGAGATAAGTCTTAGATTTCAATCAGAAGGGAAGTAAAAATGGGAGAACAACTCGGTATCCTGCTGACCTATGCAGGCGCGGTTATTTTAATCTTGATTTTCGGAAAAATCTTTTTGTGGCCGCTCAAGTTGGTTTTGAAATTGGTGCTCAACAGCATCGCAGGAGGATTCATCATCCTCCTGTTCAACACGGTTTGCGCCGGCTTGGGACTCTGGATTCCGTTGAATTTTATCAACGCGATCCTTGTCGGCTTCCTTGGCCTGCCCGGAGCCGTACTTTTGTTAATTTTGACCTGCCTTTAAGCCTCCGCACCTTCGTAAAAATGCAGCAGCACTTCCCGGACCTCGTTATATTTTCTTACGGGAATCGGAATTTTCGTGCCATTCAGCAGCGTCAGCGTGTAGCGCTCTATAGAAGAAATATAATCCGGATTGACCAGATAACTGCGGTGTACGGGGATCAGGAGTTTTTTGTCCTGTTCGCCGGCAATTTCTGCGAGTTCAGTAATCGACATCTTGATGAGGAAATTTCTGTCTTCACAAACCAAGTGCGTATCCTTTCCTTTCGCCATGACATACATAATGTCAGCGAGGGCAATGGACTGCAGCGAGCCGTTTTCACCGATGACGTTAAGTCTGCGTCTGTCTGACAGACGTTTAATTTCGTTTTGGAGATAGCCGGACGCGAGTTTACCCATGGTTGTCGGGACAAATTCCCCCTCTGCCAGCTGCAGTTCACCCATCGGATTCGAGACGTGAATGTGTCGGATTTTCATGCCTTCCTTCGTTTTTTCCCACACAAAGGTGCAGCGCTGCTGTCCTTGCAGGAAGTATTCCGCCGAGGGCGCGGTGGATGTCAGATATCGCGCAGTGACGGTGCAAAAGCGGGAACCACTGCCCAACGCGTAAAACTCGCCATTTAGAATCACGCAAGGCGGTACCTGCTTAATGGCTTCGCGAAGATCGTTTTCGGCTGCCTCGCGCCCGACCAGAAATTCATCCTTCTGCGCGCCAATCCAAACAACATCCTCTGCGAGACATGAAATCACAAAGCTTGCATCTTGCTGCCAAAATTCCTGCAGGCATCTCTGCGTTAAATCGATAGCCTCTCGTTCTAGTCTTCTCATAATGTTCAGTCTGCCTCCCTTAACACGCGGCTGCCTCATCGACATAGGAATTGAAGGACACACCGCTTCAAAACTATTTTATATGAAAAATCATTCGGAGGCAAGCCCTTTCGCACATTTTACAAGCGAAAGCCCTTTCGCGCAAACTGTAAATCAGATGGCTGAATTCAGCGAATTAGCGCTTCGCGTGTCCTGCGAGCAAGAATTTTTTTTGAACATTCTCTGAACAGAAGGACCGGACATCATTCAATTTTATTATCGGCAAGCATACGCACTGTCACGAGGAGCTGCAAAAAAACAATTCAGCGCCACGTTCGGGTTCAGCGCAGCTTCTCCCGCCAGCGGCTGCCGCGATGAGCCGCCCAAACGCTGTTCCACTTCGCTGTCTCATGCGAAGTGGCGCCCTGCCGCACGTGGAGTTACCGCGCGTGGGCGCGAAAAGGCGGTCAAGCTGCTGGAAGAGGACGAGATCAAGCTGGACGGACTTACTGCGCGTGGACGCGAAAAGGCGCTCCACCTCCTTTTAAAGCCTCAGAGACGGAGCAACTGCCATACTGCGCGTGGACGCGAAAAAGCAGGGTAGTTCTCAGAGGAACCACCCTGCTGCAATTAGACACACAAAAAACAGGAAAGCTGTGTGAATCACTATTTGTGAATCACTAGAGGCCTTCAATTTCTTCGACTGAGAGTCCGGTGTTTTTCGCAATCAAGTCAAGCGGAACACCGGAGTCTTTAAAATTCTTCGCGATCTCGCGCTGCTTTTGCGCTTCGCCTTCGGCACGACCCTGCTCCAGCCCCAATTCCAGTCCTTTGCGCTCGCGTTCGTTCAGCATATACTCGAATGTCATATACTTCCGCCTC
>ERZ857998.172-NODE-172-length-97632-cov-4.776556_pt1 | contig 97632 bp, 87 predicted proteins | sample MGYA00519954_ERZ857998 | MGnify/ENA primary metagenome ERZ857998 (study PRJEB31778, sample SAMEA3449424) | human gut metagenome | biome: human gut; feature: human-associated habitat; material: faeces | place: United Kingdom | collected 2010/2012 ...
CCTGATGAAGAAGAATATCTTCATAAAGATAAGAATCAAGTTTTCTCAATAGCAAAGGACAATGCTTTAGAGATAGCTAATCCTGTAATAGTAGCTTTTGTAAAAATTGATGACTCGCAAACCCTTATAAAATGGGCAAAAAAAATGAGAGCGCGGCGGGCACTCTCTTCAGGGGGCAAACTCAAATCACGTACTCCTTATTACATTAACTTGATTTTTCTCTTATTTTTCAACACTTTTCAAACAATAAAGTTTAAAAAAGTTTATTAAAATTTAATTAAAAACTACCTTTTTGGTGGTTGAATGGGTGGTTGAAAGAACAATTTTAAGAGAAAATAATAACCTAGAAAGCTTAATTGATTTCTAGGTTTATTTTTTTTGCAATTAAATATATAAATTATCCCCAATTTATATAGCCTTTATCTTCAAATTCATTGCATTTTAAATAAATCTTGTAGTATATTTTACAATCTCTTTGATGATCTAACTCATCTTTATACTCTGATCTTATATCTACATATACATCACAATATGATTTATTGTCTATATCTAATAATTCTTCTTTTTTTATATAACCATTATTTATTAAAAATGATGAATTATAGTGTGTACCTGATAAATCTTTAAAACCATCAGATATTTCACAATTAGGGTACATAGCACTTATATTCCATTTAACTGCTTTTTCCACACTTCTTCTTATCTCACTATACCTATTTTCATTTAGTTTTTTTTCATTTGCTTTATTATGTTGATTTAATAAGATAAAAGATAAAAAAGTAATTAATAAAATAATTAAAGGTATTATTATAAACTTTATTTTTTTACTCATAAACTATATTATTTCCTTTCTAAAACTCCATTATTATAAATATAATTAGCAAGTTGGCTTTCTTTATTATCATAAATACTAAATTCTACATCTTTCTCATTTTGACAATATATTTTAGCACTTTTATCATTTGGAAATAATTGTTCATATTCTATTTTATAAATTGACTCACAATATTTTATATTTTCTTCTTTCAAAAGATAAATAATTTTATCCTTGTTTTCAGTATTTATATCTAAAACATAATATTTATGTTTAGAAACATCATAAAATAAAGATTTAATCGAAAATACAAATATAGTAATGGACAGAACTATAAAGCCTATAACCGATAAAATAGTTATAGTATACATTTTGCTCTTAGTTTTAATAATTTCTTCTTCATCATTAAACTCCATTTTCCCTCCATATTATTGAATATAGGTAAATTTCATTTCTTCTGTATAACACTTTTTATTTTGACAATATTTGATTTCTAACTTAATGCTATCTTTAAAAGTTTCTTTTGTAGTTTCTAAAAAAGAATCAGATTCTCCAATAACATCTCCATTTTGATCCATTTCGCCTAACTTTCCATTTTCTCCTATAACAATGTTCATATATTCTTTTTTTGTTAAATCTGCTTTACCAAAATCATTTCCATATAATAATCTATCGTTAAAATATAAATTAACTAAATATGTTGTTGAAGAACTCATATTGTCTTTTAATTTAAAATTGCTAATTAGTAACTCTCTTTCATTGCCATTATAATATACTTTGCCTGTTTCAAAATAAAAATGTTCTGATTCACCTACAAATTTATATGTATAATTATTAGAAAATTGATGTTCTATATCATCCTTATATTCTATCTTAATGTTATTTTTTGAACATCCCACCGACAAAACTATTAATAGTACTGAGCCAATTAAAAATATTATTTGTTTCATATATTTCTCCAATCTATCCAACAGTATGAATATTACTAGTAAATGTTGAATCATATATCCAATCTTTTAAATTTGCAGATTTTAATCTAATTTTTTTTGTTGATGAATCACCTTGACTTAAAACCATAATATATTGATTATCTTTTTTATCTAAAGAATCTATATTACTTATATAATCAACTTCTTTAACTACTCTATGTGCATATTCTACTTTTTCCCAATTTTTTCCTTTATCTGTTGTCATATACATATATGGAAATTCACTTTCTTGATTATTATTGAGTAAAACAATTCCATTGTTCTCATCATACATTATAAAATCTATTAAGGTTTTACTTGTACAATTTTCAGGCAAGTCAATACTTTCCCAATCTTTACCACTATTTGTTGTTAAAAATGCCTTTTTTATCTCACCACTACCCATAGTCCAATCAGTACCTAGTGCAACATAACCAAAATTTTGATTAGTAAATCCTACAATTCTATGTGTTATATCTTTATACATATCACTAGCCATAATATCAAAAGTTTTTTCATTCCAAGTTGCCCCATTATCAACAGATATTTTTAACTTTGGTTTTTCACCATAAAAATATGCAATAGGAATTAGTTCATTTGTTGAAATAGACCAACTACTATTTTGAAGTGAAATGTCTCTATAAAAATTTAATGTTTCTTTTACTTCATTAGGAGATAAATCTGTTTCAATCCAATTATTACCATAATCTCTTGTAAATAATAATTGATTCTTTCCATTTATATAATAATCTGTTTCCATAGTATAGTCTGTTTTTTTAATATCACCATCTACATTATCAATAATATATTTATATGTTTCATCTGCAATAGTGCTACTGCCATCATTAAGTGTGATAACCAAATAAATACCTGTTTCTATTATTCCACCTTTACCATCTTTATAGTCTGTTAAAGTTAATGCTTTTATTTCTTTATTGTCTCTCATATCAAAGACACTTGTAGATTCAGAAAATTTTTGATTAGGGTACATTGAAACCTTATAAAATTTTAAATTACTTAACTTAATTTGATCTCTAAAAGGAATCTTTTTAAATTTATCACTTAAATATTTTATATTTAAACTTTTCGCATAGTCATTAACTAATTTTCTATTAACTTCACAATCACTTACGGTTTTACATTCATCTACACTCTCATAAGAATAATTTAAATTTTTATCTTTATAACTATAATTTCCTCTTCCTACATAATTATATTTATTATCAAAATAATTAATTGATAAACTAATCTCTTTTATATTACCCTTTTTAGATAATTCAATATTTAACATATTAATGTTAGAATTTAAGTTATTTTGTTTTTCGGTTTTCTCCATAATTTCTATAAATTCATCTAATCCATTTCGCTCAAGATTATATAATCCAAAAAAACCTATTTCATAATTATTATTACCTTCTTTAATTATTGATGGGTGATAATAATTATATCTAATTAGAAATGCTATAAAAAAGAACGTAAGAACAGATAAAAATATAATACTAATCTTTTTTATCTTTTTTTTAATTCTTCTTTTATTTTGAAGTTGATTTTCTTCAATAATTGCAATGGCTTTATCTATTTCTTCTTGAATATTTATTTTTTCCTTTTTACCTTGTTCTCCACAAAGTATTTCAGAAACATCAACATCTAATTGAATCGCCAATTTTTCTAAAAGTGTTATATCAGGAAGACTTAATCCTCGTTCCCATTTACTAACTGCCTTATCAGTTACAAATAGTCTATCTCCAAGTTCTTGCTGTGTTAATCCTTTTTCTTTTCTACGAGATGTGATAAATTTTCCTATTTTATTATTATCCATAATCGTTCACCTCAAAAATATTATACTATAAAAAACTATATATGAACTCGACTGTTGGTTTAGTTTAAAAATGTTCTTTTAATTCAATATATAATTTATGACATTATGACATTAAGTTTATGTGTACCCTATACTAGAATATAATGTCATAATGTCATTTTTTTATTTTATCTTTACGGGTAGCAATTATATCTACTTCTTTAAAAGTTCTCTCAACAATCATTAGAATTATAACTAAAAATACCATTGTCATTATAAACACACCCATAATCGTTGAAAATTGTTTAGAGAAATCTTTCCACCAAAATTCTGCAATAAATACTAAACATATTATCATTGTTTGTGCTATTGCTAAAAAGAATATCAATTCAGAAGATTTTCGAGTAAGGTTTTTATCTCTTTTTTTATCTAATTTTTTAAACCAAGTTTTACCTTCTCTACCCCAAGCATCAATAAAATATATTGTACCCATCATATTAAGACCTGTACCAATCCAAAACCAATTTTTAAAAGCATCTATATTAAAGCAACAGCCAATAAAAGATACTATTTCTATAATTACACCAATAATTTGAGGTTTATTTAATCTCTTTAAACTATTTACCATCTCTAAACTCCTTTATCGCTAAACTATTTAATAATTCCAAAATTTCTTTATTGGTTTCATTTTGATACTCTAAATCTTCTATTGTATCTAGTAATACTTCTTTCTTTTCCTCATCAGTAGTTTCCTCTGCTGATTTTTTTAATGAACTAATCACTACTTCGTTGTTATTCATATTACTTTCAATACTATCTAATGCTTTCTTTAAATCTTCTCCTTTTAATTTTTTATAATGCTCTATTAAATATGGATTTAAAGGACTAACTTGTGCACCTAAACCTGAAGCATACATTAAGTCATTATAATTTACTCCTATGTATTTACTAATTTTTCTTAATACTTTTGGATTAGGTACTTCTCTTTCTCCTGATTCAATTCTTGATATGTCTGAATGACTTACTTTTGCAAGTTCGGCTAATTGTCGCATTGATAGATTTTGTTCTTCACGACCTTTTTGAACAAGTTCTCCGACTTTAGTTTTCATACTTCTTCCTCCTTACAAGTACCATTTTAGCACTTTTGTTTCAATTTTGCAACATTTTTATTAAAATTGTATCAAAAATGGTTGACTTTTTATTTTATGGTGTTATAATGGTGTTAAATTGAACCAAACAATTTATAATCGGTTCAATAATGAAACGGAGGTGGATAATATGAATTAAATTAAACTAAATTGTTCTTTGAAAACTAAATAGAGTTGGAAATCGCCGATAATATGCTGACTCGTTAAATAAATACAAGGCAAAATATCCCTATTGGTACGGGAGTTGTGGATAATCTAAAATCCTCGTTACATATATGGCTAATAACTATATATACATCCTAAAAGGGAGTTGTTGGTAATACTAAAACCATCCATAGATAGATTGCAGTAAATTGTATCTATAAAATAAAAAAGAAAGTGAGGTGGATAAATGACCGCAGAAGAAACATTAAGTTTAATCTCTAAACAATGGTGCAATTTAGAAGATTTAATGGCTTTAGGACAATTGGGTAGAAACTCTGCTTTAAAAATTAAGAGAGATATTAAATCAAAGTTAACCAAACAAGGTTATAAAATTCCTAACCATCTAATCCCTATGAAAGAAGTTGTAGATTATTTAGATATTAACATCAATTATTTAGAATCAAGAACAAAGAAAGGTCGTGAGTAATATGAGAGCAATAGAAGAAATTGATACAAGTATAAAAAAAGACAACATTATTGATGGAATAATGAAGTCTAAAGGATTATATTGCCTTGTATCAAATGCCAAAGTTGGAAAGTCAATGTTTTCCCTACAACTTTCTAACTCTATTATAAATGGTAAGCAATTTCTAGGGCATAATACAATGCCCTCTCCTGTACTATATATTAGCACAGAATCAGACTTCGGTCAAATACAAGATCGCATCAAAACATTAGGGCTGACTTTTCCAAAAGATTCTTTCTTTGTCATAGATAGAGACGGTAAAGGCGAAGTAAGTATATTTGATTTTGAAGTTGATTTAATGGAATTTTCCAAATATAAAAATGGTAAATTAGTAATTATTGATATGTTAAAAGATACTAATTTAGGAATTGATTATGATATAAATAACTATCAAGATGTAGGACAAAAATTGCTACCAAAATTAAGAAGTTTATGTGAAAAATACAATATAACTATTTTATTTACTCATCATTTAAATAAGAATGGAAAGATATTAGGTAGTACTGCTTTTGATGCTGTTGTTGATGGTAAATTAACTCTAATTGAAAATAAAAACGATAAATCTTTAGTAAGATTAAATATTATCAATAGAGATTTTTCAGAGTTAGATATTCAACTAAAAAAATCACAAAATCAAATATTTAATGTAGTTGATCCAATTCAAGATGAAGAAATAAATTCTAATCTAATTTTATTTATAAAATATGTTGTTGGTAAAGAAGATTTTGATTTTACTGCAAGTGAAATTGTTAATAAAGCAAGTTTAATGTTAACACCAAAACAATTTGGTAGATTATTAAATTCTAATAAAGGTCTATTAGAAAAAGAAGGTATCTTCATAACAAAAGATAGAAATGCAAATAGTAGATTTTATCACGTACACTATGAAGAACCGATTGATGAAAATGAATAATTTTCATCAAAGTTTTTGATAACTTTTTTCAAAAAGTTAGTAAAAAATGAACGTGGCACGTTTTGTTTTTGGAACAAAAATGAAAGTGGCGATAGTGAATATTTTTACAATTATTAAAATAGATTTACTCTATTTTGATAATTCAATTAAATGGGAAATACCTAGTAGGTAATTCTCATTTAATCTTGTTTATAAGCATTTGCCTTTACGTAAGTTTAGGCATTTGCGATTAAACAAGCAAGGGGTTATTAGGGTCTCCCTAATCTCACGTATGGGATTTTAGCCCTAGTGAGATAGGTCTAAAAAGACCTATACTCTAAAGAAGTACAAGCAAAGGAGGAATTAAATGCATGATGGAAATCAAGTAGTACGAGTAGCAAACAGTTATAAAAAATCTGATTTATATAATATTGGTAAAGAAATGGATGAAAGAAAAGGAACAGGAAATTACGATAAAGATAGAACACAATTTAATATAGAATATGTTTCAATGTCAGAAAGAAATTTATATCAAGAAGTAAAAAAAGTTTTGAAAGACAGAAATATAGAATATAAAAACCAACCATCAACTAATTTTCTAAATGGAATAACATTTACAAGTGGACCTGAATTTTTTCAAGCACTTGGAATGAAGTTTATTGATAGTGGTAGAACCTATCATAAAGGAAACAAAAAAGGACAAGCTGTATTAGTTCCTGATATAAAATCAAAAGAAGATATTCCCAATTCAATAACGTATTTTTTTGATTCTTGTATGGAGTATTTAGAAAATTATGTTGGTAAAGAAAATATTGTTTTAGCACAAGTGCATTATGATGAAGATACTCCTCACCTACAAGCATATTTTATGCCTATTGTTAATGAAACAAAAAGAAAGCAATACGAAAAAGATAAAAATGGAAATATTGTTAAAGAAGAATATGTAAATAAAAAAGGAGAAAAATCTTTCAAATATAAATTACTTCGTGATGATAAAGGTAAAATCGTATATAAATTTGAAAAAGGATTATTTTTAAATAATGATGAATTTTGGAAACAACGAGGAGGACAATTTTCATATAAAAGAATACAAGATGATTTCAATAAATTCATTACTGAAAGAGGTTTTAATTTGTATCGTGGAGATATTGGATCAGATAAAGAAAATCAAACTAAAGCAGAATATCAAATCGAAGAATTAAAGGCAGAATTAGAGGAATTAAAAGAAGAAAAGGAAAATACCCTAAAGATTATAGAAAACTCTAAAAATGGGCTTAAAAATATCGAAAAACAAAGTGATAAGGAAGAACTACTAAATCCTGTAAAAAGAAAAATTATTGGTTATAAAGAGGAAGATATTTCAAAGATAGTTGATTATACAAAACAATTAGAAAAGAAAGTTGTAGTTTTAAATACCGATAATAAAAATAAAGATTTTGAGATTGATAAACTTTCTAAAGAAAATAAAATCTTCAAAGAAAATAAAGAGTATCTTAAACAAAAAGATATTATCAAAGAACAAAAAACTACTATTAAAGAACAAAAGCAAGAAATAGGAAGATTAAGTGAATTAGTAGATATTTTAAATAACAATATTGAAACTTTAAAATTTAAATTAGATTGTGAAATCAATAAATGGAAAAATTTATTTAAAAAAGTATGTAAGGCATTAGATAAAGTATTAGGTAGAGATAAACCTAAAGATAATTTAGAAGATTATGAAAATATAGCAGATGCTATCAACTATGACTATTACAATTATGATAAAAACTACGAAAACGATAAAGATGATTTTGAAATTGGAAGATAGAAAGAATTTGTTAATATGATGGAAATTATTATTGATAAAAACACAAATATTCATAAAGAAAAGTTTATTGTTGAATCTTTAGAAAAATCTATTATTGAAGATAAACAAAATAATGATTTCAAAAGTCTTAAATATCATACTATGGCTTTTGAAGAACACAAAAAGGTATTAGAAGAACTTCAGAATAAAAATGATATAGAAATAGAATTATAAGAATTATGACAATTACCACTCCTAACATTCTCAACCACCCAAAAAGATGGTAAAATGGTAGTTAGGAGTGCGTGATTGTTTTGTTAGCAAAGGAGGATTGAATAAATGGCTACAAGACAATTAGAAAAGTATAAATGGACTAAAGATGGTCGTAAATGGGTATTTTATACTTGGACTCAATCTTTAGATGGAAAAAGGAAAAAATATACTTCTAAAGCATTTCATACGAAAAAAGAGGCATTAGAAGCCGAACGTGAATATGTTTCAAAATTAACCGTATTTACTGAAGATAAAGGTATGACATTTAAAGACTTATATACTGCATATTATGAATATCAAGAAGATAAAGTCAAGGCAACAACTTTAAAAACTTATAGAGATAGAATAAAATATATGCAATTACTAGATAAGGTAAAACTTAAAGATTTAAATGTGGCTCATTATGAATTATGGAGAAAAGAAATATCAAAGGTGGATATTAAAACTAGCACTAAAAATGATATTCAAAAATTTATCAAAATAGTTTTAAATTGGGGAACAAAAATGTATGGATTTGATTTTAGGTTATTCTATAACAAAATAACTAAATTCGTTAATCCAAATGAAATAAAAAAAGAAATGGATTTTTATACTCTTGATGAGTTTAAACAATTTATATCTTGTGAAGATAACATCAAATTTAAATGTTTATATGAAACTCTATACTATTGTGGACTTCGCAAAGGAGAAGCAAGAGCATTGACTTGGGAAGATATAGATTTTGAGAATAAAGAATTAAGAGTAAATAAAAATGTCGTTTCAATAGGTAGTGAATCATCTAAATTCTACTCTATTACAACCCCAAAGACTAAATCTAGTATAAGAAATATACCAATACCTGAAATACTCTTAAATGACCTTAAAACACTATTAGAAAGTGATAATCAATTATATGGATTTAATAATAAATGGTTCATTTTTGGTAATACTGATCCAATTACTAATTCTACAGTTAGGTGTCATAAAAATTCATTATGTAAGAAAGCAAAACTAAAGCAAATAAGAATACACGATTTTAGACATAGTTGTGCTTCCCTACTAATCAATAATGGGGCAAATATCACAATAGTTGCAAAATATCTCGGTCATACTAAAATTGATGAAACATTAAACACATATTCACATATGTATAAAAATAAACTAAATGATATTGTATCTACCATAAATAGTTTAAGTTAAACTAAATTAAACTATTCTAAATCACTTTAAACTTATTAAAAAACACCATTTTGGGTGGTTAAATGGTGGTTGAAACAAAAAATAATCATTAAAAACCCTTATAAAACAAAGTATCTCAGCCTTTCGGCTGAGATTTCAGGGGGTTTTGGTTGAATACACTCTCACATTATAAACCGTAAGAGTGAAACGTGCATAATGTTTTTTATCTTCACTATGCACTTTAATAATAATATGATATTTATAAAAAGTCAATTCAATTTTAACAAATATTTTTCACTTTACAAAATTAGTCAACATCAATTGCGGCAAGAAATCTTTTCTTAAGGGGCTCATCATCACAGCTCTTATCTTCAAGGTAAGCCATAGAATCATTTTTAGCCTGAACAAGTATTTTATAATCACTCTTTAAATTAGCCATTTTAAACGTCATATCACCACTTTGTTTTGTACCAAACAAATCACCAGAACCTCTTAATTTAAAGTCCTCCTCACTGATAACAAAACCATCCGTTACATTTTCCATAATCTCAAGTCTCTTAGTATCAGAATCACTTATAAGTATACATTTTGATTCAACACTACCTCTACCTACTCTACCTCTTAACTGATGAAGTGTAGAAAGTCCAAATCTGTTAGCATCAAAAATAACCATCATCGAAGCATTAGGAACATCTACTCCAACTTCTATTACCGTTGTACTTATCAAAATGTTAACAACGTTTTGTTTAAATTCTGCCATAATAATATCTTTTTCTTTACTCTTCATTTTTCCATGAACAATATCTATTTTGTATTTGCTACCAAAAATCAAGTTCATTTTGTCTCTAAGAGTATAAACATTAGTTAAATCAGATTCCTCATTCTCTTCAATAAGTGGTGCAATAACATAAACTTGATGATGACTTTCAAGTTCATTCTTCATAAGAGCATATACTTCTTTCATCTGCTTAGATGTAAATACTTTTGTTTTAACCGGTTTTCTTCCTTTAGGCATCTGCTTAATAATAGATACATCCATATCACCATAAATAGTAAGTGCATACGTTCTAGGAATAGGTGTTGCACTCATATACAAAACATCAGGTCTTACTCCCTTATTCTTTAAATTTGATCTTTGATTAACACCAAATCTATGTTGCTCATCAGTTATAACAAGACCAAGATTATTGTAATTAACATCTTCCTGAATAAGCGCATGTGTTCCTACAACGATATTTACACTTCCATCTTCAAGTCCTTTGTAAATATCAAGTTTTTCCTTCTTGGTAAATGACCCTGTCAAAAGTTCAACATTTATATTAGTACCTGCAAATAACTCCTTTATATTATTGAAATGTTGTATAGCAAGTATTTCTGTAGGGGCCATAAGTGCACTTTGATAGCCACAAAGATAATTATAATACATTGCAAGTATTGCCACTATAGTCTTACCACTACCAACATCACCTTGTAAAAGTCTGTTCATCCTTCTTGTGCTATTAAGATCTAATATAATTTCATTTAAAGCATTTTTCTGATCATCTGTTAATTCAAAAGGCAATGTTTTAATAAAATCTTCGATGTTTTTGTCTGTCTTCCTCTCTACACCAACATTATTTTTGTTATTTTCTGCTCTTAAATAGTTAATTTTAAACATAAATTCAAAAAGTTCTTCATACTTAAGTCTAATGCTAGCCTCTTTAAGTTTTTCATAACTAGGTGGATTATGCACTATGTTAAGTGCTGTTTTCTTATTTAAAAAATTATACTTATCAAGATAGTATTTAGGAATGCTATCTGGTATTTCATTTCCATACATCATCAAAGCATTATTTATAGCAGTAGCTAAAACTTTCTGAGAAAGTCCACTAGTCAAATGATATACTGATTCTATTTTATCTTGATTTGTCAAACTACCAAATTTAATATCAGAAGCATTTATAACATTTTTAGAAGAGTCAAACTTTCCTATTACAATAATTCTCTCTCCAATAGGCAAATTCTGTTTTAAAAATGCTCTTCCAAATATTGATACTCCTACCATTCCGTTTGCGGTAGAAAGACGAAAATTAAGTTTATTTGTACCACCTTTAAATCTAATTACTAAAGGTATACTTTCAACCTTACCATCCACTACTATTTTTTGTTCTGGATCAGTAACACTTTTCAAATCTGTTCTTCTTAAAACATCATATCTATAAGGATAATGTGTAAGTAAATCATCGATAGTAAAGATTCCTATTTTATTCAACAAAGGCTCGGTCTTGGGCCCTATTCCTTTTACTCTAGATAACTTATCCATACTATCACTTCCTGCCTGTGATTATATCACAAAAAGTGATTTTTATAAAGAAAAAACATTGTTATTTTTCAAACAATGTATTTTGATATAAACATTCCAAATCTTCATCCAGTCTAATCATATCATCATCAATAACAGTAAATGAGAATTCAGTATTTCCCTCAAGTGTTGTATACCCAATAAATGCACTATCATTTATAAGTTTCAACTTCTTGTCAGCAAGAATATATTTCCCACTTACTTCCAAATAACTATTACATGCATTTATAAAAAATATATACTCACCATTATCCTTAATTATTAGTTTAGATTTTTTATCATCTTTAACAATATATTCACCAAGTGTATTGGTTTTTACAGGTAAATCCCTATTAGGAACATCCTCATTTTTCTTTTCATTATTAGTAACTGGATCTACTTCAATAGTAACTTGGTTACCAGATACAAAAAGAAGAAAAACAGACAAAACAACAACTCCAAACAATGCAAAAACAAACTTTTTTTCCATACGCAACTCTCCCTATAATAAAAATATACAACACATAGAAATAAAAGTAAATTTAAAAACATTTTCCTTGACAAAATTTGTCCTTTCGATTATTATAGAAACTACCAATTCGAAATTGGCGAATTGGTCGCTAGTATCACACTAGCCAACCCCTTTTTATTCTTTTTGTGGAGTGTCTTCTCAGGGGGAGACACTTCTTTTTTTATACACTTTTAAAAGAAAATAGGACTACTTTTTACTTTAAGTAATCCTATTTTTATATTTACGTAAAGACTTAACCGGTTCAACAGTTTTTAATATTGTCTCATTCTCTTTTTCATTATCAGCCCTAATAATTGTATCAAGTAAATGGAAAGCCAATTCTTTGTCCTTTCTATACACTTCATAAAGCTCAACTGCTACTATATAACTAAATAAATATTTCACATCAATATCTATATTTCTAAGTGGTTCCACCGTAAGTAATGCTTTATAAAACTCATCATTCATAGAATCCCTAAATTCATTATACGGAGGATTACCCATAGAAAGCCTAATTTCTGTTATTCTTTTTTTATCCAAAACATCATCTGCAGCGAAATAATAATGTTCAAGTTTATCTATAGAAGTTTTTGAAAATTCTTTGTCATGCATTGACTCTCCAAAATAATCACTTGCTATTAACTCCATAAAAATAGTCTCTATTTCATTGAAGAAAGCACTTTCGAATCCATATCTATTTGGGTTAATCATAGCAGTAGTTATGTGTGCGCATTCATGTGTAAGAGTTAAAAGTCCATCTACATAATCTTGTTTTGAATTAGAAACATCAATATATCCTTTATTTAAATATGGAATAAAATAAGAATATCCATCTACATAATCAAGATGACTGTCTAGAAAACGTGCCGTTTTATATCTATTGTTATAAATAGAAAGAAAAGCATCATAAATTTTTTTAGTAGTTCCTTTAAAAAAGTCATGAACCAATCCAAAAGCTTCATCTTCAGTTAAATTTTTATTACTACTTTCATTATCGAAAGAAAAGGAAAATCTTCTATGTGATGCATCATCTTTAAGTATACTTAAAAGTTTTTCTAGATAAGGATAAACAAATTCAAAAGTCGGAACAGTATCAGCAAGCAAATCAAGACTTTCTTGATATCCTAATTCTTTTTTATAAATGCCAAAGGAAGAATCAATATCTTCTATTATTTCTTCAGTTTCTTTAATAGCATTCATAATTGCATTTTTTTCTTCTTCCGTTGAACTCTCTTTATATGCTTTTTTAAGATCTTTAAAATCCTTTTCAATGTCATTTCTATCCCAATAATATTTCATAAACCCACCCGTTTTGTTACTATTTTACTGCATAAGAAAAGAAGAGTAAATATTTTTTAACTCTTCTATATTCTTGCACTCATCAAATTACTTGATGAGTATCTTTTTAAACCATTTTTAAAAAGTATATTTGCAAGTACTACCATGAATATTGTAAATAGTATAACTGAGCAAAATAATCCTAAGTTAAATTCTACAATTACACTAAGTGGTATATAAACAGCCCAGCCAACCGGAATGATTGTAAGTAATAATACCTTAGCTATACCATCAAAAATTCCATCTGGATATGTTCCAAAGTTTACAACTGCCATATTAAGTGTATTAGCTAAATCTGTAGAATTTTTAAAATAAAACGTTAAACTGTTAAGTATAATAGAAAAACTAACAACAATAATGCCGCCCACAACAGTAAAAAACAAATACAAAAGCGAAGTTACAATAGGAGGATGTACTATAAGTAATACGACTATTCCATAAAGAAGATCTCCTACTGCTGAGACACTCATTTCAGATGTTACTATATATAATAATGGATCTTTGGGTTGAACTAAGAAAGCGTCTAATTTTCCATCTATTATTAAGTTTGATATATTAAAAGCTTGTGAAAAAAACATATGTGCTATTCCAAATGTACCAGCAGCAAGACCCCAAAGTAAAAGTATTTCTTTGAAACCATAACCGCCAATATTACTCTGAATAGAAAACAAAACTATCCATTGTATTATCATAAGTCCATCATTTAAAATCATCCCTAATACTTGAGAAATAAATGCTGCTCTATTATCCATTGCTTTTAACAAATTGTATTTAAATGACAAGCCAACCAATTTTAAATTGTTTTTAACCTCCGTTAACACTTAGCTTTTTCTCCGCCTTTCTGTAGACAACTTTACATAATAAGTATAAAAGTATTATGTAACCTACTTGAAATACTAATATTTCTATAAATTTATCAAAATTAAAATCACAAAACATTTTTGCAACTGCATAGTTAGTAGAATATATTGGACTAAATTTAATTATTGGTTGCAAAACTTTTGGGAAAATTTCTATTGGGAATAAAACACCTACTAATAAAACGAACTTTTCATATATCCAGAAGAACGGTTCGTTGTCCTCAAACCAGAATGCAAACATTGATAAAAGTATATACACAAGTGCCGTTACAATAGCGGAATTTATGTATGTAATAAATATAAATGGTATTGATTCTAATTTAAATGTTGCAAGTGGTCCTGCTATAACAACGGTAATTAAAATACCAATTGTGCTATAAAGTAATGTTGAAAGAATAACATTGCCAGCATTCTTTGCAAGTAAATAATTAACAAAATCATATGGTTTATTAAGTACGTATGCTATCTTACCACTTTTTATATCATGAGTTGTTTCTTTACGCAAACTTCTAGGTCTTGTTGTATTCCATATCAATTCTGTAATAGCAACATACCAAACCATTTGATTTAAAGTATACCCTTCAATATAGTCTTTACCAGTATACATATACTTCCATAATTGTAAAAATATAAAGATAAACAAACCATACATAATAATTCCTGCCAACTTGTTAAACACATACTGAGCCTGTTCCAATATTACCATTTTAGTAATTTCTTTATACTTTTTCATTGTTAACATCCTTATAAATACCTGCGATTATCTCTTCAAGAGGTGTATTTGAAATATTTATGTCTATTATTTTATTTGAATCAAGCATGTCTATAACATCTGTAACAGATTTTTTTCTAGTATCAAGTTCAATTTTTAGTCCATATTCTTTATCTTTCAATATCTTAATACCATCTTCGTTATCAAGGTTCACTTTAGTATTCATTTTTACTTCGATTATCTTTTTATCTAAATAATGGTATTTCAAATGTTCCATAGATTCATCCATAACCATTTCGCCATGGTTAATTATTATTACCCTACGACATAATTTTTCTATATCTCCAACATCATGACTTGTTAAAAATACTGTTGTTTTATACTCTTTGTTCATTCTTTTTATAAGTACCCTTATATTTTCTTTGACTACAGGATCAAGTCCAATGGTAGGTTCATCTAAAAACAATATTTCTGGTTTGTGTATAAGTGATGCTGCTATTTCACATTTAATACGTTGTCCCAAAGAAAGGTTCTTAACTGGTGTATAAAGAATATCAGAAAGTTCAAACATTTCAGATAATTCATCAATTCTTTTCTCTACAACTTTATCTGGAATATCATAAACAGCACCAAAGAACTTGAAGTTGTCTATTGGTGGTAAATGTGTCCAAAGTTGTTCTTTTTGTCCAAATACAGTGCCTATCTTATATGCTAGTTGTTTTCTATTCTTTGTTGGGTCTATTCCTAAAACGCTTATTTTTCCTTTATCTGGGAAAAGTATTCCAGTAAGCATTTTAATTGTTGTACTTTTTCCTGCTCCATTCGGACCGATAAATGCTACCATTTCGCCTTTTTCAACAGTAAAACTTATATTTTTTACAGCTTTTATCTTTTTATACTTTGGTTTAAAAATAGATTTTAGGCTTCCTTTAAAGCCTTTTTCTTTTTCTTTTACTTTAAATTCTTTGTTCAATTTTTGAACTTCAATAACTGCCATTTTAGCACCTCCTTCTAGTAACTTTATGACGTAAAGTAACAAAAAAAGCACAAAGTCACTTTATTTTAGTGACTCCATGCTTAAACGCAACGTGTAGGAAAAATCCTTGTACAGCTAGGTAAAACCGTATGTACACTCACTGATGCCTAGATAATAATATACAAATTACTATCTTGTCAAGGAGATTTTAATATATTGGCTATTTTTGCCTATAATTGCCATTTTATACGAGTTTATTAACTTTTTCTAGCTTCATAGTAATATCAAAACCACGAGTAATTCTTTCATCTTCTTTTTCTAAATCTTTTTTAACATTTTTTAAAAGTGAAGAATCAGATGTTGATCTTATTACAGAAAAATATGTATCGTAAACTTTTTCACCCAAAGCACCATTTTTGTCCATTACTCCTATTAATGATGTAGATATAGAATCACTTTCTACTTTCTTTCTATAAACAAGTACACCATCATCATGGTAATAATCTTTACCATTAAAATCAGTAGTCAATTCATCAAAAGGTTTTGACACATAGTCTCTTGCTTTGGCATTGTAAAATATATAACCATCATCAGTTTTCAAAATTGCATTTCCATCTTCTAATATTGATACATTAAATACTTTAAGTTGATCCATAACAACTTCAAAATCTTGACCATTACTAAATACATGTGCAAAAACAGGAAGATTTGAAAATCTTGTTTTACCTGTTAAATAAATACTTTCACTGCCATCTTCATTTTTAATAGCATAACTTCTTGCTTTATAAATATTGCAAGATTTGCTATCTTTTTTACCACTTTGCTTGACATACATTCCACCATTCTTATCTTTCTCTAATGATAAGAATTTAAGTTCTTTACCATTTATATCTTTCATATTTCCCCCATTCTATATCAAATATTATTTATCACTTTTTAGTGACTCATAATACTTGTATCTGTTCATAGCATTATTTTTATTAGCTTCATAAAGTTCATCTTTTTTATTTGGATTAACTTTCGCTAAAGATGAGTATCTTGTCTCACCATCTAAAAATTCATTATATAAATCAAAATTAGCTTTACTATCTAAACTAAATTTATTTGTCTCTGGATTATATCTAAATATTGGAAAATATCCAGACTCAGTAGCTTTCTTCTCTTCATTTATTGAATTACTCATTCCAAGTTTTATACCTTGTGCAATACAAGGAGCATATGCAATTATGATTGATGGTCCATTATATGCTTTAGCTTCAGTAAACGCTTTAATTGTTTGCATCATATTAGCACCAAGTGACACAGTAGCAACATAAACATGTGGATAAGTAAGTGCTATTTTAGCTAAATCTTTCTTTGGAAGATTCTTACCACCAGAAGTAAATTTAGCAACACTTCCTACCTTGCTTGATTTAGAAGACTGGCCACCAGTGTTAGAATAAACTTCTGTATCTAAAACAAGTATATTAACATTTTCTTTGCATGATAGAACATGATCAAGACCATTATATCCAATATCATAAGCCCAACCATCTCCACCAACAATCCAGTATGATTTAGGTTTAATGAATTCTTTTAATTCAATTAACTCTTTAATCTTCGTCTTATTTACTATTTCATAGAAAAGTAAACTTGATTCATAATCTCCTCTTTTGTAATATGCTGCACATATTTCTTTATATTCGCTAGGAATTTTCTTTAAATTTCTATATATTGCACTTCTGATTTTTTCTTTATGAATCTTGTCTGCAAGCATCATACCAAAACCAAACTCAGCATTATCTTCAAAAAGTGAGTTAGCCCAAGGAATGTTATAAGAAGTTCCAGGAACGCTTCCTCCATAAATAGAAGAACATCCTGTTGCATTACTAATTACAAGTTCTGGCCCAAATAATTGTGTTAAAAGTTTTAAGTACGGTGTCTCACCACAACCAGCACATGCACCAGAAAATTCAAATCTAGGCATAGCAAACTGACTTCCTTTAATGGTGTTAAGTGGCATAACTTTCTTTTCTTTAACTTTTTCAAACAAATACTTATTACTTATTACATTGTCATCTGTTTTAACTTCTGAAACAGGCTTCATAACAATAGCTTTTTCTTTATTTCTACCAGGGCACACATTGCTACACAAAGAACATCCTGTACAATTATCCATACTTACACCAATTGTAAACTTGAGATTTTGATCTTTAATTAGTGAATCTTTTAATTTGGTTTTTAAAGATACTGGAGCATTTTTTTCTTCTTTTTCATCTAAAAGGAAAGGTCTAATAACTGCATGTGGGCAAACTAAAGAACATTGATTACACATAATACATTTACTTGCATCATAACAAGGAAGCATCTGGGTAACTTCTCTTTTTTCAAGGTGAGATAGTCCTCCTTCAAAAGTTCCATCAACATATTTTTCAAGTTTACTAACAGGAATTTCATTTCCTCGTCTTTCAGTAATTAAAGTAAATACATCTTTCTCTTTTTCAATAACTCTTTCAGATTTAATTTTAATATCATCAGAATTAACAAGTTCTAAAGTTTCAAGAGCATTATCTATAGCTTTAATATTTTTATCAATTACATCTCTTCCTTTATTAGTCAAAAGAACTTCCAAAGATTTTTTAATTTCATTTATAGCAAAATTAAAATCTATTAGTTTACCTATTTTAAATATTACCGTCGCCATTATAGTATTTATCTTGTTATCAAGTCCTTGTTCCATAGCAATTTTATTAGCATTTATTATATAAAATTTAATATTACGTTTTTTTAGTATTTCTCTATCAGAATTAGAAAGATACTCTAGTATTTCATCTTTTGATTTTGAAGTATTTAATACAAAAATACCATTTTCAAGGATATCATCAAGCATTTGGAACTTTTTCAAATATGTATCTTTAGTACATACCACAATACTAGGATATTTTACATAATAAGTAGAACGAATTGGTTTATTACCAAGTCTAATATGACATCTAGTAACACCACCTGACTTCTTAGAATCATATTCAAAATATCCTTGTGTAAAAGCGTTAGTATTATTTCCTATTATCTTAATAATATCTTTAGAAACACTAACCATTCCATCTGATCCAAATCCATAAATAAGAATTTCATGGTTACCACTTTTATAATTTAAATCACTTGGTTTAAGACTAAGATTAGTAACATCATCATCGATTCCAATAGTAAATCCATTAAACATATCTTTACTATTAAGAAAATCATAAACACTCTTTATATGACATGGTGTAGTGTTCTTACTTGATAGTCCATATCTTCCTCCAACCACTTTAATCTTTGATTTAACACTGTTAAGTACCTCACAAACATCAAGGTAAAGTGGTTCTTTAGCACCGTTTTCTTTAGTTCTATCAAGAACTGCCATTTTTTTAACTGACTTAGGCAGTACATCTAAAAAGTATTTACTACTAAAAGGTCTATAAAGATGAACTTCTACAAGTCCAACTTTTTCACCATTGTTGTTCATTATATCAATAGTCTCTTTTATAGTCTCACAAACAGAACCCATAGCTACAATTACTCTATCAGCATTACTACTTCCATAATAATTAAATGGTTTGTAATTCTTACCTGTAATCTCATTTATTTTTTCCATATAAGAATTAACAATATCACCAAGTGCATCATAATATTTATTTCTAGCTTCCGTTATTTGGAAATATATATCATCATTTTCATTAGTGCCTCTAGTAACATTATTTATGCTTAAAGCTTTTTTTCTAAATTCATTAAGTGACTTTTTATCAATAAGTCCCCTAACCTTGTCCATATCAATAACTTCAACTTTTTGAAGTTCATGACTAGTTCTAAAACCATCAAAGAAATTTACAAAAGGTATCTTTCCTCTCAAACTAGATAAATAACTAACACTAGTTAAATCCATGACATCTTGTACAGAAGATGATGCAAGCATAGCAAAACCAGTCTGTCTCACAGCATATATATCTTGATGATCTCCTAATATTGATAAAGCATGTGTAGCAAGGCTCCTTGCCGCAACATTTATTACGCAAGGAAGCATTTCTCCAGCAATTTTATACATATTAGGAATCATTAAAAGTAACCCCTGTGATGCAGTATAAGTAGTAGCTAAAATACCATTTTGAAGAGCACCATGAGCACTAGCAATAGCGCCAGCCTCACTTTCCATTTCAACAACATCAACCTTTTCCCCAAAAAAGTTAACTTTACCACTATTTGCCCATTTATCAACATACTCTGCCATTGGAGATGCTGGTGTTATTGGGTAAATTGCAGCTAGTTCCGCAAAATTATATGAAACATAACTACACGCTTCATTACCATCCATTATTTTATACATTAAATCACCTTTTCCATAACAATTATACGATACAAAAACCTTTTTTGCACTACTTTCTTAATCCAAGAAAAAAACTTTTAGCAAAAGTACTAAAAGTTTACTAATCTTTTTCAGTTTCTTTAACAATATAAACAGGTCTATTTTTAGTCTCCAAATAAGTCTTAGAAAGGTATGCTCCAATAATTCCAAGACAGAAAAGCTGTACTCCGCTAACAAAGAAAATTATACACACTAAACTTGGCCAGCCACTAACAGGATCTCCAAAAGTAAGTGTTCTAACAATTATTACTATTATCATAATAAATGAAACGATAAAGAAAATTATTCCAACTAAAGCTGCTATCATAAGAGGAGTTGTTGAAAAAGCAATTATTCCCTCAAATGCATATATTAAAAGTTTCCAGAAACTCCATTTTGTACTTCCTGCAACTCTTTGAACATTTTCATACTCTAACCATTTAGTCTTATAACCAACGAAACTAAAAAGTCCTTTTGAATAACGGTTATATTCTTTTAAAGATAAAATAGAATCTACCATTTGTCTTGTCATAAGTCTAAAATCACGAGCACCATCTACCATCTCTACTTTTGACATTTTATTTATAATTTTATAAAACATTCTAGCAAAGAAACTTCTTATAACTGGTTCACCTTTTCTAGTTACTCTTCTTGTACCGACACAATCAAAGCCTTCCTCAGTAATACCTTTATACATATCAATCAATAGATGAGGTGGATCCTGTAAATCAGCATCCATTAATGTTACATAATCACCTTTAGAATAATCAAGACCTGCAAGCATAGCAGCTTCTTTACCAAAGTTTCTAGAAAAAGAAACATACCTTACTTTCTTATCTTTTTTTGCAAAATCTCTAAGTATATCTAATGTTTTGTCTTTTGAACCATCATTTACAAAAATGTATTCAAAATCAACATAGTCCATTTCCTTTTCCACTTTTTTTATCTCTTTATAAAAATATGGAAGAGATTCTTGCTCATTATAACAAGGTACAATAACTGATAATAACTTTTTTTTCATAATATCACTCCTTAACTTTATTTTTTATCTTTTCAAATACTCCAAAGTATTTAACTTCTATTTGACTATCTTCTGGTATATCATAATAAAGCTTAAAATCTTTTTCTTGAAAAAAGTTAACAGGATTATATCTCCATACTAGATATAAAGGATTGGCTTTTACTTCGACGATTTTACTCTTAGATTCCACTTGTTCATCAATATAGTCTTCCCTAGTTTCGTCTATATATTTTATTACTCCAAACATAGAAACATAATAAAGTACCAATAAAGTTAATACTAAAATTGTAAATTTTGGATATATTTTTATCTCTATATCTTTAAACAAAACACTAAGTGACAAAATCATAAAGAAAATATTATAAATTGTATTTCCAACATCCCACATTGGACTAAGTAAATTGAAAGCATTAAGGAAAATTGTAGACAAATAAAGTATAGTAAGTATATCTTTAACTTTTTTTGATTTAACAAAATGTCTTATTGTACAAAAATAAAGTACATAATATATAAGATAATAAAAAATGTAATACCAATTCTCTGTAGCAAATACTCCAAAATATTTACTTATAACTAAATTCATATTAACTGGAACATAATAGTAAAAATTGTATGCAATTGAGAAAGCTACTATTGCATCAAAAAAAGTAATTATTACTCTTTTATATACAAAATCACCGAGTTTATCATTCAAATAATAGTTAATTGGTATAACAGATAAAAATACAAGTACAATATTTTTAGAAAAAACGTTATCTATATATGATGGTAAAAAACTAAGCATTGTGTTTACATTGTTATAAAAAAGTGTTTTATCAATAAATGTAAATGAAGTAACAACAGCAAGTACTTGTAATATTAAAATTAAAATATAAATGTTAGAGATATTTCTTTTTCTCTTCAAGCATAATAGATAGAAGAAAAAATTTGTTAATGCAAATGTAAGACAAATAAACACTGAAGAAAAAGAAACATAAAGCACAACCAAAGTAATCAAAACATAGTCATTAAATTTAAACAAGTAATCTTCTCTTTTTACAATTTTTAAAAAATAAATAAATATAAGTAAAGCTGGGAAAGTATAAGTAACTGTACTAGATACTGACATATAGCTATACGAAAAAGTAAATACACTAACAAGTAAAAGATTTAAAAAAGGCAAAAGATAATAGTGTTTACATTTAACTGTTCCCAAAGCATTATTACATTCATACACAAAAAGAGACACTAAAAAAGAAAAAACAATATTAAAAAGCAGCTTATTACCACAAAAAAATGGAACAAGTAATTCGGTAATAATTCTACCGTCTAGTATATCTATATTATCAAAAATATTTCCTTTGCTAATAAGGTAATAACTTAAATCTTCGCCACTTAAAGGGCAAAGTGCTGTAATAACAAGGAAAAACAAAAAAGTAAGTATGAGTATTCTGTATTTATAATTTAGTATTTCAAATCTTTCTTTCATAATGTGTACCTTCTTAGTTTATAGATTATCTATATAGTCTTCTAAATGTTCTATTAAATTTTGTGTATTACTAACAAACTTCTTTGGCTTAAATGATTTAGACTTTTCAATCATTTTTCCAAGCTTACTAAAATCTTTAAGTTCTAATATGTATTTCTCTTTAGCAAACCTTTCTACAATCTGTGTTTGATGGTCATTAACATGTTCTCCATATTTAGAAAGTCTAGCCGCTGCAATTACTTTTTTACCTTTAGTAACTCCAGTTAGTATTGAACCTACTCCACCATGAGTTATTAAAAGGCTACATTCTTCAATCAAATCATCAAACTTTTCTCTTGGAATAAGATCAAAAAGTTCCATATTTTTACTTTCATATTTTGTAGTACCAATTTGTGCAATTACTTTTTCTTTAATATTGCCATTTTCTATTTCTTTATCAACGGCTTTTAATAATCTTTCAAAAGACTTGTCCTGGGTACCAAGTGTTATAAGTATCATTAATAAATCATCCCCCAATATTTAGCTTTTGGATAAAGTTTGAGCATTCCTTCCCACTGTACAACAAACAAATCAGCAAAATGATAAATAATTCTTCCAGTTGCAGTTTTTGTCTTCATATTAGCAAGTGTTTCTATATATATAATTTTGCTTCCAAATATTTTACCAATTATACACATAGGTCCTGCGGTATGTGTTCCAGTTGTTATTATTACTTTTGGCCTAAACTTTAAATAGAAAAAAAGACTTTTAAAAGTATTATATAAAAGTTTAAATGGATATACTAAGAAATTTTTTTTAGTCCCATATACTAAATAATCAACTTTTCCAGGATATTTATCTCCAAGTGATAAATTAGATTTAGTTTTCTCTGTTATAATATGATAATCATACTTTTCAAACATTGGTGAAAGTCTAAGCATTTCAGACAAATGTCCACCTGTAGAAGAAATAAATAATACTTTTGTCTTTTTTTTCTTTTCCATAGTAACTCCTATTAAGTAATTTTAAGCTTTATATTTACATCTTTTGCAAGATATTATTTACATTTTTTTCATTATCACGATTTTTAATCAAAATACCGCCACCCTCACAAAAAAATTATGAACTTTTATTGTGCTACCAAACTACAACAAAATGCCGTTATCTAACATCTCTAATTCTATATCATTTTTATTTAAAAAACTAGTTAAAACCACATTTTTATCTAATTTTTTATTTTTTTATATTCCAAAGTACACATAAATAATAAATAATAAATAATATATAGACATACTGTAACAAAAATCTTATCTGATTAAAATTTTTCCACAGTATTTGTGTATTATTGCCATAGATGTAAAAATAAATGTAAAATTTTATTTTTTATACTTGATTTTTTCTAGTGTTACTCTAACAGATAAATGTCGATTTATTAAGCATAAAATGTAAAAAAATGTCTAATATTATGGCCTCTATCTAAAAGATTTTCCCACTACGTGGACTAAAATGATTTATTACTATATAATTATATTACTATAATATGATGGAGGTGTCTATGAATAAAAAGCATTTTTTATACTTACTTACAATATTTATAGCAATATTTTTTATTCCAACCGTTTATGCTGTGGAAAAAACAACAGGAAGGGTTGCGGCAACCAATGGATTAAAGTTAAGAGAAGGTCCAACTACTGCTAGCAATAAAATAATAACCATACCTCATAATACAAGAGTAACAATTACATCATACAGTGAAATCGATAAATCAAGTGGTTGCGATGATAAATGGGCAGAAATAATTTATGATGGAAATTCTACATCATACAAAGGATATGTATGTTCAACATATCTTGCAGATATAGAAACAACTACTACTGAAGAGCCAGTACCACCAAAAGAGGACAAGCCAACAGAAGAAAATCCATCAGACAATAAAGATGACGATAAAGAAGAACCTAAAGACCCAAGCAAAAAAGAAATGAAGGATTTGACAGATGAAGAATTTGATGCATACTTAACAAGTCAAGGTTTTCCAGAAAGTTACAAAATAAAATTAAAAGAACTTCACAAAATTCATCCGAACTGGATATTTAAGGGCGTTAAAACAAGAGTTAATTGGAATAATGCAATGCAAGAACAATTACCAATAGGTAAAAACTTGTTAAATGTAAATCAGTCAAGAAAAGACCAAGGTTATGAAGGACTTCTTTCAACAGAATCTGGAAACTATGACTTTGAAACCGACACTTTTCAACCACACGATGGCCTATATTGGTATCAAGCACATAGAAAAACAATTGAATACTATATGGACCCAAGAAACTTTCTAAATGAAAAATACATCTTTATGTTTGAAAACCTATTATACGATCCAGAATATCAAACTGAAGATGTAGTTAGAAAAATACTATACACAGATTTTATGGGACAATTCGTACCACACTTTATGAAAGGTGCTGAAACATATCAAACATCACCAATTTTCTTCTCATCATTATCTAGACAAGAAGTTGGTTTATATGATACAAACATAGTTACAAACGGAAAAGCTGGAGTTCTATCAGACGGGGTTAATTACACTGGATACTATAACTTCTTTAATTATGGTGCTAGTTCTTCCAAAGATCCAAAATTAAAATCATTACAACAAGCTAAAGCATTTAAATGGAATACGCAAGAAACAGCAATACTTGAAGGAATGTATCTTATATCTAAAAACTACATCCTATGTGGACAATACACATCTTACTTTCAAAGATTTAATGTATCACCAACAGCTACAAAAGGTGTATGGCACCAATACGATACAAGTGTAATATCACGTACTTCAGCAGCATCTATCACCTACTCATCATATGTAAATGCAAATGTGCTAAATAACAGTTTTGTCTTTACAATACCAATTTTTGATTCATTACCAGAATCAACTTCCCTACCAAATATGGGAAATCCAAACAACTGGTTGAAAGAACTAAAAGTAAATGGAAATATGGTAACAAACTTCTATGGAGGAACTACTGAATACACAGTAACAGTTCCATATACTGAAAGTGTCATAATTGATGCAACATCTGTAAATGGAAAACCAAAAGTAGAAGGAGCTGGAACATTTAAACTAGAAAATGACAAATCAGATTTTAAGATAAATGTCACAGCACAAAATGGTGATTTAAAAACTTATACAATCACAATAATTCGTGACAAAAAAGAAAAACCTGATGAACCTGAAATAGTAATAACACATGATGATGTTCTAAAAAGTTCAACTTACAAATACAATGATAATTATTTGTGGAACATACCAATGACAACAGATGTTAATACTGTAATTGAAAACTTAACTAAAAAATACAAAACAGTATCCGTAAATATTAAGAATAAAAATAATGAAACAAAAAATACCGGTACAATAGTTACAGGAGATAAAGTAACAATATCAATAAATGGTAGTGAAAAAACATTAGAAGTTGTCATATATGGTGACACAAATGGTGATGGAACCATAAGTTTATCTGACTTACTAGCAGTTCAAAAACATCTACTTGGACAAACTACCCTATTAAATCCATATTATAGAGCAGCAGATGTTAATAAAGATTCAAAAGTTACAATTAACGATATATTAGTAATGCAAAAACATTTACTAGGATACACTAACATAAGTCAAGGATAGGAGGAAAAATGAAAAAAATATTATATTCACTTTTAGGATTATTTATGTTACTAATACCAACGCTTTCTGCTAATGCAGCAACATTAAACATATCACTATCACAGTCAAACAGCAAAATTGTCGTAGGTAACTATATAACATATACAGTAAGATTATCCTCTTCAAGTGCCATTGGAGGAACAAGATATTCATTTACATATGATAGTTCAAAGTTAACACTAATAAGTGGTACACCAAATGGTCTATCTTATGACTTCCATGGAACAGAAAAGTCTATAACTTACACATTTAAATTCAAAGCTAAAGCAAGTGGTAACACAACTGTAAATTTCGTATTAAATGAAGCAATTGACTGGGATGGAAATAACTTTAGTTACAACAAAACGACAAGCAAAACAACACAAATAATAACACAAAAAGAACTTGAAGCAAGCTATAGCAAAAATAACTATTTATCATCTCTTGCAGTAGACAACTACTCTCTTTCTCCAAGCTTTAATAAAAACACACTTGAATATACTTTAACACTTGAAAATGATGTAAGGAGAATAAATGTTACAGGGAATAAAGAAGACTCAAAAGCATCAATAACAGGACTTGGAAAACATGACCTAGCTGAAGGATTAAACAAAATAGAAATATTAGTAACAGCACAAAATGGAAGTACAAGGACTTACATAATAAATGCCACAGTAAAAGAATTATCACCAATAGTTGTGGAAGTTGATGAAAAAAAGTATAATGTTGTACGTAAAGAAGAACTACTAACAGCACCAAACTCAACATACGAAAGTACAACAATTAAAATTGGTGAAGAAGAAGTTCCAGCCTTTATAAATAAAAAAATAAACATAACTTTAGTAGGACTCAAAGATGAAGAAGGAAATATTGCCCTTTACAAATACGATAATGAGAAATACACTATATATCAAGAAATTCAATCAAAAGGAATTATCATAATAGAAGCACCAACACAAGAAATACCAAAGAAATACAAAAAAGTTACATTAAAAATAAATGAAAAAACTGTAACAGCATATCAAAAAGATACAAGTTCAAGTTACTACCTACTATACGGAACTAACATAGAAAATGGAAAAACAAGCCTATATCAATATGACAGCAAAGAAAATACACTACAAATATTTGATCTAACTAGTCTAAAAAGAACTGAAAATAAAGAAAAAAAATATGCATATATGATTTTAGGGCTAGGCACAATACTAGTAGTAACATACTTCATACTACTAATCAGTGCAATTAGAAAAAAAGTAAAAAATAAGAAAAAGAAAAATGAACAAAAAAAGAACACTAAAGAAAATGAAAGTACAAAAGTATTAGAAACATTTCCAAAAGAAGAAGTTATACAAGAAGCAACCGAAGAAGTAACTATAGAAGAAATTCAGGAAAGTAAAAAAGATAAAAAGAAAAAAAAGAAGAAATAATCTTCTTTTTAATTAAATAAATACTACGGAGGGTTTAATGAAGAAAAGTAAAATAAATATTAGAGCAATTTTAACACTTTTAACCATTGGTTCAAGTATATATTTAATGCATTCTATATCTCTTTTTACAAAAGTAGAAACTTTTATAAGATACCTAATAATAGCACTAATGGTTATATTTGATATATTCACTATATATATAGTAATAAAAAACACTAAAGAAAGAAAAAAGAGAAAAAAGAAAAGTTACAATATACTTTTAATAATATTAACCATCTTATATATTTTCTTAGCATTTAACCTAAATAAAATTTATTCTTATATATCAAAAACCAACAAAAATGTAACCTACTCTATAAGTATGGTTACAAGAAATGATGAGTCTGTACCAGATTTGATAACAATTAAAAAAGCAAAGTTAGGAATAATAACAGATGAAGGATCTGACAACAAAGAATATACACTATCAAAGAAAATTATAAATAACTATAAATTAAGTGAAAACAATGAATTAGTAACGTACGATAACTATACAATGATGATAACAGATCTTTTAGATAAAGAAATAGACTATGCTTTCCTTCCAACCAATTATGCTGATATTTACAGTACTACAGAAGGTTTTGAAACCCTTGGTGAAAAATTAAAAACAATAACAAGTGAAAGTATGGAAGAAACTAAAGAAGAAGCACAACTACTTGGAAGTTCAAAAGATTTAACAGAACCATTTACCATATTACTAATTGGAATTGATTCTACCACAGATGGTTTAAAACAAGCAGATTCATTTAATGGTGACTCACTAATGTTAGTAACGTTTGACCCTAAGACTATGAATGCAACCATGCTAAGTATTCCTCGTGATAGCTATGTACCGATTGCATGTTTTAAAAGAAAATATGAAAACAAAATAACACATGCTGCATCAAGAGGTACAAGTTGTGTAATAAATACAATACAAGATTTTCTAGATGTAAAAATTGATTATTATGTAAAAATAAATTTCTTAGGATTAGTTGAATTAGTAGATGCCGTTGACGGCATAGACATTGATGTCCCTTATAGTTTTTGTGAGCAAGATAGTCAAAGAAGATTTGGAAATCACATAATATATGTAAAGAAAGGATATCAAACACTAAATGGTGAACAAGCCCTAGCCTTTTCAAGAAACAGAAAGAAAAACTCAGAATATTGTTCAAAAGAATGGACAGAAGGACGTAGAGATGACTTCGTAAGAGGAACTCACCAACAGATGGTTGTGGAAGCAATTCTCACAAAGCTTAAATCATTCTCAAACGTAAACAAAATAGATGAAATATTACAAGCAATTTCAAATAACCTAGATACAAATATGACTGAAAGTACGATATTATCATTCTACAACGTAGCAAAAGATGTTATGTTCTCATCTTCAAACGATGATGTGCTAACAATACAAAAATTATATATTGATGGTACAGGTCAAACAATATATGATGAAAATACAAGATTACAATTATGGAACTATATTCCAAATAAACAAAGTGTCAACGATGTTAAAGATGCCATGAAAATAAATTTAGGGCAAAAAGAACATGAAGTAATAAAAACATTTACCTACTCTATAAAAGATGGATATGAAGAAAAAATCATTGGAAAAGGTCCATACAAAGTATATACAACATATGACTTACTTCCAGATTTAACAAAGAGGACCTTAAGTGAAGCTAAAACCTGGGCTACAAAGAACAAAATAACACTAAACATAGAATATGAAGAAAACACAAGATACAAAGATGATAAAATAATAAAACAAAATTATCCTGTTAATAAAAGGCTCGATAAAATTGATAATAAAACAGTAACAATAACAGTAATAAAAAATAAAAAGCAAGAACAAACTACAACAAAAATCGACTGTTTAGAAGAAGAAAATAACAAGCTTTGCATTCTTCCAGATTTTACAAACAAAAAGAAAAGCGATGTAATTACTTGGGGAAATAAATTCTCTAATGAAATTGCTATAAGATTTGAATATAAAGATACAACTGATAAAGAAAAAGATGGACTTATTGAAAAACAGTCTGTAGAAAAAGAAACTAAAGTTAAAGAAATTTTAGAAAAGAAAGAAACGATAAATTTTGTAATATTAAAATTTAAAGAACAAGTAACAAGTGAAAAAGAAGAAAACGATAACAATAGTTAAAATACTTAGAACTGGAAAAAACCAGTTCTTTTTTTACACAAAAAAACTGCTAGCCATTTGCTAACAGAATTTTTAAGAAATTTTATTCACTTCAACAAAAGAGTAATTGTTATCTTCTTTTAAAAACGTAAATTTATACTTTGATACATTATCATCAATAGCACTATTAACATCATACTTTAAAATATCATCATATTTTTCTTTACTATCAAACGACTCTTTACTATCAAAGCTCTTATATATCAAATATAAAGTAGAATCGTTTTCACCACTTACTTTTCTAACATAAACACATTTAACATAAACGTAATAATTATTACCATCATTTTCATATTTCTCTGGATAATAAAGTACATAACTTCCAATATCTTCTTTTTCTGAATAATAAACTAAGAACTTATTTTCATTAGAATCATATTTAACTCTCGGAATTGTATCAAAATTATCAAGTGAATTTACATCAAAATCATTCTCACCATACAATTCAGTATATAATGACTTAATTTTATCAGCAGAAATTTTATGTGTTATAAAGTAAACAAAATCTTTTTCAATATAATTATTTTCATCTACGCCATCGAGAATAACAGCAGTACTATCGTTAATATTCGATAATACTAAATAATAAAGTTTATACATTGAAGAAATATCAGACTTTTTAGTACTATTTCTAAAATAAATACATCCCATATCATCTTTAACATTTCTCGAAAGATTACAATACTTATCAGAAGTCAAAAGACTTATCTTTTCTTTTAATACAGTTTGAACATCATTATCATTTGGTTTATCATCTTTATTATCAATGCCACTTTTATTAAAATTAAGAAGAAACAGCGATAATATTAACAAAACAACACCAATAATTATAAGCGTTAACCCAATCTTTTTATTTTTTACCTTCATACCATTTCTCCTTAATAATAATTATCAGTACAATTTTGTCTTTCTACAAGAGGACATCTATAAGAATCACAGCAATATGGTTCCTTTTTCTTCTTGTCAGCCCAGCCACACCAACCGCCAACACAACACCAGTGTTCAGTATAAGTTGTACAATTCTGTCCCTTAGTTACTGTTACAGTGTAAGTAGAAGAATTTCCAAAACTATCTTTTGCTACTATCGTAGCACTAGATTTTTGACTTCCATAATTTCCAGAAGCGCCAACACCAGAACCATTATATGTTACAGAACTAACTCCATTTGTATCAGAACAACTCCATGATATTGTTACTCCACCAGAACCACTACCAGATTTTGAAGTTGTACATGTAGGAGCAGTCTTATCGATTTTATAGCTTTGATAATACCAGTTAGAACCATTATTAGGAGTTTGAACTATTTTGTTACCAGCTTTATCAACAACCTGTGTATAAACTGTATAACTACCATCACTACTAAGAGTCACATCATAATAAGCAGCTGTTAAATTATTATAAATATTCAAAATAGAACCATCTTTATAAACATGAATATTGTAGCCAGCTACTCCACTTCCAGAATCGCTAGGTGTTATTCTAATTGTCTTATTAGTGTTATAGTTCCCACCTGCTACACTATAACTTACTGTAGGAGGAACAGAATCACCAACAAGATTAACCGTACAAGTTGCACTATTTCCAGCTTTATCAACTATATAGCCAGTAAACGTTTTTGAAGCGTCACTTGTAAGTAATGTATCAGTCTTATTTCCATAGGCATTACCAAAACCATAAGATCTAACACCACTCTGTGCATATTGACTTGTTGCTGCGCCATCAGAAGCATTACTAAATCTAACTGTTGCACCGTTTGTAAATACACCACTAGCAGTTTTATTACCATCGCCGTATATCGTACAACTTGGAGCAACTTTATCTATGTTTGGAATAGAAATAGAAACTGAATTTGACACCATTGAAGCACTATTTCTTAATTTAGCATTTCCATTGTAAATTGTACTAAATATTTTTGTATTTGAATCTTGCCAAGTAGCACCATCATCAAACGAATAACCAGTCGTTTTAATTACTTCATTTTTTGGTATCAATGCTACAGTTACATCTTTATTTGTATAAAGTAAACTTCTATCCCCGACTCTTAACTCTATTCTATCTACATTAAATGTAAGTCCACTAACATCACCAAAATCTATTCTTATATTTGAATATGTACCTGTTGGAATTTCAAACTCTATCATTTTACTTCCTTGAACCAACAGTACTTTCTTTGAATTAGTTTCACTATAAGTTCCATTTGAATAGAACACTTGCCCAGTAACTGTTTGTGGTATAGCATCTTTAAAATATACAACTACTTTATTAACACTTCTATACTCACTAAGGCCAGTAAACGATATAAGAGGATCATTTGATGTTGTAGTAAAACTATTACCATTTTGAGTCATATTTCCTAAACTATAACTTTCTTTATTGGGGAAAATCTGATATCCATATTCAACATCAAACTCTGGTTTTGAGGTTCCTACTCTTACATCAAGAGAACAGATATTTTCGTTTCCAGCATAATCTTTTACATAACCAATAACAGTTGTAGTACCAAGACCTATCTTTATTTCCTTTTCTCTATTGTAATTTCTTTTTTCAACACTTGTACCGATACCATAAGTTAATAAACCACTTCCAACATCAGATGTACTTTTTAATCTTACTTTTACATCACCAGAATACCATCCAGTAGATTCCAAAGTTCCACTTGACACTTCAAGTTCACATGTTGGTAAGTCTTTATCTACATAAACATTTACATCACAACTTTTTGTTGAACCATTCTTGCTAGAAATTAAGATACTCCCAGCCATAGCAGTAGATGTAAATGTTTTTGAAAATTCACTTTTTAAACACTGTACATCAGTGTCATCACATTTTACAGTTATTGTCCTATCTTTATTTGTCCACTCTGATGACTGTCCAGTAATAGCACCACAACTAGGCGCTTTACCAGTATCAACATATGTAACACAAGTAGGATCATCAGTTTGATAACTACTACAATATAAACAAGCTTTATATTCAAACTTAGCATCTCCTAGCCCACTTACTTCTACATAACTTGCATCTTCTCTACAAAAGCCTTCTCCACTTGTGTCCTTAATTCTATCTATATAACCTTTGGAAACAAGTTCACCTAAACCATACAAACTTTTTTCCCCATTATCTGGAATTGAACAATTAAAATCATTATTGGCAATACATTCTGCAATATAAGCCTTTGTGGCTTCTATCATACTTTTTTCCTGTGAAGCATAATTAGTTTCTCTACCACCAGTAATATATCTAGATATGCCAGGAACAATTATTATTGCCACGATTCCAAGTATTATAATAACCGCTATTATTTCAACTAGTGTAAACCCATTTACACGTCTTCTTTTTATCACAATATCAAGCACCTACCTTACTATAATATATTTTAACATTGATACAAGAATTTTACAATTAGTATCACGGAATAAAAAATAATGGACAAAATGACCATTATATAGTATAATTTCATAGTTAGTTCTTTGTTTAATGAAAGGAGAAAATATGTTAAAGAAAACAAACGATACTAAGATTATTATTTTAGGTGGTTTGGGTGAAATAGGTAAAAACATGTATTGTGTAATGCATGGTGATGAAATTATTATTATTGATTCAGGTATTAGTTTTCCAGAAGATAGTCTTCTAGGAATTGATTATGTTCTTCCTGATGTTACTTTTTTAAAACAAAATCAGGATAAAATTAAAGCTTTGATAATAACTCACGGACATGAGGATCATATAGGGGGTATTCCATATTTAGTACAAACTTTGAATATTCCTGCTATATATGCTCCTAATCAAGCTAAGGAACTTATTGCGCTCAAATTACAGGATAAGAATATTAGATATGATAATTTATTTGTATATAATGATCAAACAGTTTTAAAATTTAAAAAAATTACGGTGGAATTTTTTAGAACAACTCACTCTATACCAGATTCTCATGGAATTCTTGTTAAGACTCCAGATGGTAACATTGTTACAACTGGTGACTTTAAATTTGACTTTACTCCAATTGGACCAATGGCAGATTTACACAAAATGGCAAGAATTGGTGAAGAAGGTGTTGACCTTTTAATAAGTGACTCTACAAATGCACTAAATGAAGGAATAAGTATAAGTGAAACAAAAGTTGACAATGCTTTAAATGATATTTTTGATAAATATTCTTCTAATAGAATTATAATAGCAACTTTTGCATCTAACATATATAGATTAAAACACATTGTGGAAACTTGCTATAATCACGGAAGAAAAATTTGTGTATTTGGTAGAAGTATGGAGAACAACATTAAAATATCAATTGAAGGTGGTTATATAAATCACTCAGATATTTTAATTGAACCAGAAGAAGCAAACAATTTAAAGCCAAATGAAGTTACTATTCTATGTACAGGATCACAAGGAGAACCGCTTGCAGCTCTTTCAAGAATTGCCAATGGCACTCATAAACAAATTAAACTAAGACCTGATGACGTAGTAGTATTCTCTTCATCACCTATTCCAGGTAATGCATTATCTATTGGTAATACAATAAACAAACTTTACTTGCAAGGTGTTAAGGTATTCACAAACACTTCCTTAAATGAGATACACACATCTGGACATGCTAATATTGAGGAGTTAAAGCTTATGATTAGGCTTATTAAACCAAAATACTTAATGCCATTCCACGGTGATTACAGAATGCTTAAGAACCATGCCAATATTGGAGTAGAATGTGGCATTCCAAAAGAAAACACTTTCGTTCTTCAAAATGGTGATGTTCTTAACTTAAAGAACCATGTAATAACAAAAGGAAGTCCCGTTGTAACAAGTGATGTTTATGTTGATGGTAACAGACTTGGAGAAATCAATGGTGCAGTCTTAAGGGATAGAAAAATAATGGCCAGTGATGGAATATTAGTAGTAATAGCAAACATCGATATGAAGAATAAAGAATTGCTTATCCATCCTAATATCACTACAAGAGGATTTGTCCTTATAAATGAAAATGAAGCTTTAATTAAGAAGATTGAAACTATGGCTGAAAAAGTCATTACAGAAAAATTAAAAGAACCAAACGTTACTTTTAATGATATGAAAAGTCAAATAACAGCAGAGTTATTTCCTTATATATATGAACTAACAGGAAGGAAACCAATAATTCTGCCAGTAATATTAGACATAAAAAAAGATAGGTAAAAAACTATCTTTTTATTTTGCTTCTTCTTGAGCTCTAGTCTCACGTACAACAGTTACTTTTATAGTACCAGGATATTGCATTGTAGACTCTATTTTTTCTTTTACTTCTCTTGCTATTCTATGAGCACCTAAATCATCAACTTCCTCTGGTTTAACAATTACTCTCAATTCTCTACCTGCCTGAACAGCATAAGTTTTATCTACACCATCTATATCTTTAGCAACATTTTCAAGTTGTTCTAATCTCTTAATATAGTTTTCAAGTGAATCGTTTCTTGCACCAGGACGTGATGCAGAAAGTGCATCTGCAATAGCCACAATTATAGCAATTGTAGACTCAGCTTCAACATCACCATGATGTGATGCTATAGAGTTAATAACTACTTCATTTTCGCCAAATTTCTTAGCTATATCAACACCTATTTCAACGTGACTTCCTTCAACTTCATGATCTATTGCTTTACCTATATCATGTAATAACCCCGCTCTTTTAGCAAGCATAACATTTTCACCAAGTTCACTAGCAAGAAGTCCAGATAACTCAGCAACCTCAATAGAATGTTGCAAAGCATTTTGACCATAACTTGTTCTAAAATGAAGTTTACCAATTATTTCAATTAGTGCTGGGTCAACTTTAGTAATACCAAGTTCAAATAAAGCATCATTACCATATTCGATAATTTTTTGTTTCATTTCTTTACTTACTTTATCATAAAGCTCTTCTATTCTAGTAGGATGAATTCTACCATCTTTTAAAAGTGCTTCCAAAGTAACTCTAGCAATTTCTCTTCTTAAAGGATCAAAACTAGATAACACTACAGCTTCTGGTGTATCATCTATTATTAAATCAACACCTGTTATAGCTTCAATTGTTCTAATATTTCTTCCTTCTCTACCAATGATTCTTCCCTTTAATTCATCATCTGGAAGAGACACAACTGTAACAGTTTGTTCATTAGCAATATCAGCAGCATATCTTTGCATTGATATAGCTAACAAGTTCTTAGCTTTTTTATCAGCTTCTAGTTTTGCTTCATCTTCTCTTTCTTTAATGTAAGCAGTTATTTCTTTAGTCATTGTTTCTTCGACTTTTTTCATAACTTGCTTTCTAGCATCTTCTTTAGAAAGCTTTGCTATTTTTGTCAATTGTTCTAATTCATTTTGTTTCATCTCTTCTATTTTTGCATATTCTGCCTGGATATCTTTTTGAGATTCTAAAACGTTTTTCTCTTTTTCTTCCAAAGAAAGTTCTCTCTTTTGGAACAACTCATCACGCTTATCCATATTATTTTCTCTTTGGATAAGTCTATCTTCTGATACCTTAAGTTCTTCTTTCTTTTCTTTTATTTCTTTTTCTGTTTCAAGTTTTAATTTGTGTATTTCTTCTTTTGTTTCAAACAAAGAATCGCGTTTATTTTTCTCTGCTTCTTTTTTAGCAGTTTCAATAATCTCTTCAGCTTTTTTTGAAGAATTATTTATTTTTGTATTTATAACATAATAACTAATCAAAAAACCTGTTGATATACCAACCACAACTAGCAAAATAGAGAATAATATTTCCATATATACCTCCTTCTGCTATATGTACTATTAAACAAATAGTTAATATTACAATTCTATTGTATTGTTTTTTGAGCTTGTTGTCAAAAGATTTTGTCCACAATCAAAAAGCGAAAAAGAAAAAAGCCTGTAAAATAGGCTTTTATTTAATGTATATTTACACTTTTATTTTGTTTTAGTTTTTTTATTAGAAATTCCATAAAACTCTCTAGTTTTATCTTCTATCTCTTTACACAAGTCTTTCTTTTCTTTCAATAAAAGCTTTGCATTTTCTTTACCTTGACCAATTTTTTCACCATTATATGCAAACCAAGCACCACTTTTTTCTATAATATTTGCATTGACTGCTAAATCAATTAACTCACCTTCATGTGATACACCTTCGCCATACATAATGTCAACTGTAGCAGTTTTAAATGGAGGAGCAACTTTGTTCTTTACAACTTTTACATTAGTCTTATTACCTACTAAGCCATCACCCATTTTGATTGCTTCACCTTTTCTAACTTCAAGTCTAATTGTAGAATAAAATTTAAGTGCTCTACCACCTGGAGTAGTTTCAGGATTTCCAAACATAACTCCAACTTTTTCACGTAATTGGTTAATAAATATAGCGATTGTCTTTGTTTTGTTAATAATGCCAGATAATTTTCTAAGTGCTTGACTCATAAGTCTTGCTTGAAGTCCGACATGAGAATCTCCCATTTCACCATCAATTTCTGCTTGCGGTACAAGTGCTGCTACTGAATCTATTACAATAATACTAACTGCTTCACTTCTAACTAAGGCTTCACAAATTTCAAGAGCTTGTTCACCAGTATCTGGTTGTGATAATAATAATTCATTGATATTAACACCTAAATTCTTAGCGTAAGTAGGATCAAGTGCATGTTCTGCATCAATAAATGCTGCTCTTCCACCATTTTTTTGAACTTCTGCAATCGCGTGTAATGCAAAAGTTGTCTTACCACTTGACTCAGGTCCATATATTTCAATTATTCTTCCCTTAGGATAACCACCAACACCAAGAGCTATATCCAAAGCAAGAGAACCACTTGGGCAAACATCAACTTCCATATGTTTACTTTCACCAAGCATCATGATTGAACCTTTACCAAATTGTTTTTCAATATCATTTAAAACTTGTTCTAAAGTCTTATCCTTATCAACTTTATTCATATATTACCTCCGTCTTTTCTAACTAAAATGATACACTATAGAAAATGAAATTGCAATTGCCAAATTTTACTGTAAAATCATTTTCCAAGTAATATAATGATACGAATAAAAAGAAAAAATTCCTAAAAAAAAGAACTTTCGTTCTTACTTTTCATCAATTATAAGTTTTTTGTTTATGTTATAGTACTGTATCATAGATACTATAGACATTATTGTAGCAAAATATAAGAAACAATCTGCTACATTTAATCCAACTAACTCAAATGGTAAATTATTAAAGAAAACAAGTGTAGTTCCAATCATCAAAGTAGCTGTTTTTAATTTACCACTACTAATTGCTGCAACAACCTTTCCTTTACCTGCAGCTTCCATCTTAATTGCATTAACAATAATATCTCTTACAACAACTACAACAGGAATTATTGCATCTATTCTATTTAATGATGCCAAAATAATTAACACTGAATTAACAAGAATCTTATCAGCAATAGCATCTAACATCTTACCAGTATTAGTAATTAGTCCTCTTTTTCTAGCAATATAGCCATCCAAATAATCAGTAAAACTAGCAACTACAAAAATAATACCAGCAATTACAAATTGTAAGCTTAAACCATCATAAACATTTGGAAAGCTAATACCAACTTGATCAAATGGAAAACACAATAAAATTATCAAAATAATAGATAATACAATTCTTGTTACAGTAAGCTTAGTAGGCAAGTTCACAAAGTTCACCTTCTCTTCCTAATCCCAAAAGTTCATTAGTTCTTATTTCCTCTTTTGGTCTCAAAATATTAAAAATTAACAAAATTAACATAATAAACAAGAAAAATCCAAGAACAACATAAAGTATCGGTTTAACATTTAGTTTTTTTTGTTTAACTATAGTGTACGGCGATGACATTTTCTTAACAGTTTCCTCTTTACCTTTATTCTTTTCTTTTTCAACAGCCAAAATATCTGAAAGGGAAATCTTAGATGTATGTTCAAATAAAAAGTCATTAAACTCATCAGCAATTTCCTCAGGATCAAGTCCCAAATACTTTGCATAAGCTTTGATTTTATCCTTCATACCAAGCACATCTCTAAATGCCCTTACATTTCCTTCTTCAAGATTTTCTAAAAGAAAACTATCAATTTCCAAATCATCAGATGCTTCCTCAATGCTAACACCATTGCTCTCTCTTACTTCTTTTAAATATTCTCCAAGTTCTTTCACAAAAATACCTCAAAGGAATACTCCAAAATATTGGAAACTTAATTATAATTCCTCTTTCTTAAAAATTAAAAATAACATTTCATAAGCCATGTTCTGTTCCTATTTCTAGGCAGCAAACATTTATCTACTAGTTACCTAGTCCCTAACTCAGTTCAATTCCTTCGTTAAAGCTCCTCTACCAAATTTGAGTTTCTCACTCGCGGGGTTTATCACGTTCCACTTCCACCGTTTCCAGTTTCATCGTCACTTTGACACTTTATGGCTACAATAACCATACCAAAGGTTTAGGTTACTTCGCCGCCGTTAACATCATATGTTACCTAGAGTTATTTTTTCCTCTAGCACGAACACTACAGTCATCGCAGGCTGTGTGAGCATGGACTTTCCTCTATATCACAAGGATATAGCGTTTGCCAAAATATTATTCATCTTTTCCATATACAATTTTTTCAAGTTGAGATAATCTTCTTATAACATCTACATTAGAAATGTTCTTCGTATTATCATCAGTATCTGATTCTTTAGCAATTTCGATACTTGTCTTCAAATTACGAATCTCCTGTTTAAGGTTCATTATCTCATCTAAGAGTTCCTCTTTTTCTTTATCATATTCCTTAATTATCTTAAAGAACTCCTCATAATCACCAATAATAAGGTCTAGATATTGATCAACTTCTTTAAGCCTGTATCCCCTAGTATCAATTTTAAACTCTTTTTCAAGTATATCCTTAGGAGATAAATTAAATCTTTCTTGATACATCTTATCACCAATCCCTTACGATAATATTATCTAATAAAAGTCTCTCTTTGTCAATTATATTTACTTTACAGAACAACATATGCAAATATTAAACATACTACGTAAGTTGCTTTATATTATACATATTTATTATTTATCTGGTCAAGCTCATTTTTAGTGTAAAACCATCTTTGCAAAATTTTAGTAATTTTAATATTATAATCCATTTTATTAAGCACCAAGACTAGTTCTTCATCTCTCATATTTCTTACCTTTCTTAATACTACACCTAAAATATAACATATTATTAGAAAAAATCTACTTATTCGACAAAACTAGTGTTTTTTCCCTAATAATTTATTTACTTCAAGTAGTTTATTTTATTATCTAAAATTGTAGAAAAAATAATAATTGTATAGTATAATTTAAGAGAGTATAATAAATATACTTAAAAGGTGATTAGATGAACTACCCAAAAGGAACAAAAATAAATAATAATCAGACCATCATAAAATATGGCAACCGTGGAATGAATCTCGAAGAAGATATAAATCTTACAAATGAATATTATATAGAAAAGAGAAAAGCATATATATATAAAAAACCAACACCAATAAAAGTAACTAAAATTGATTATAAAAAAAATAGTGTTGTAATAAAAGAAGGATTCTTTGAAGAACCTTCTACAACAGACTACAACGGGCTATATAATGGATTATATATTGATTTTGAAGCTAAGGAAACGAACAATAAAACATCATTTCCTCTTGCAAATATTCATAAACATCAAATAGAACATATAAGAAATGTAATTAACAACAAAGGAATTGGTTTCTTAATAGTAAGATTTAATACATTAGGTAAAAACTTTATATTACTTGGAAAAGATTTGATAGACTTTATTGATGACAACGAAAGAAAATCAATACCGTTTGATTATTTTAAAGAAAAAGGATATGAAATAGCAATGGGATATATACCTAGGCTAGATTATTTGAAAGTACTTGATTTAATCCTAAAAGGAGGAGATAGTAATGAAAGCTAAGAAAAATAAAGTAAAAGTAAAAAAAAGTGTCAGAAATTTTGGAATATTTATGGGTGTCATAACAATATTAGGTTTAATATTTATGAACTTTATGTTTACATTAGTTCTAGACTTAGGAATTATGTTAATAATATGGTTATCCAAATGTTTTGATAAAAGCAAGAAGAAAAAATGGGTACGAATTTTAATAAATTGTGTAGCAGTATTCATCTTATTATGTGCCATTGGAGGAGTTGGTGTTACTGCATGGTTCTTGGATTATGTCGTTAAACATGCACCAGAATTTAATGAAGATGCGCTAACAATGACACAAACAACTATCGTTTATGATAGTAATGGTGTAGAATATGCAGAACTTGGTAATGAAAAGCGTGAAATAATTAAGTACAATCAAATAAGTGATGTTTTAGTAGATGCACTTATTGCAACAGAAGATTCAAGATTCTTTCAACATAACGGTTTTGATGCACCAAGATTTTTAATTGCATCAATTAAGCAAGCATTAGGAAATAAAAATGCTGGTGGAGCATCTACCCTAACAATGCAAGTTGCAAAAAACAGTTATAATAAAGAAAGTGCAAACGTTACAAAAGGATTCAAAGGTATAGTTCGTAAATTCACGGATATATACATGGCTGTATACAAAATAGAAAAGAATTATTCAAAAGAAGAAATAATAGAGTTTTATGTAAATAACCACTTTTTAGGGAACAATGCTTACGGTGTTGAACAAGCATCACAAACGTATTTTGGAAAACATGCTTCTGAAATAAATCTTTCTGAAGCTGCATTATTAGTAGGACTATTCCAAGCACCTACTTCTAATAATCCATTTAAGTATCCAGACAAAGCAACAGAAAGACGTGCCGAAGTATTAAATTTAATGTATAGACATGGTTATATTACTGAAGAAGAAAAAAATGCCGCAAATGCAATACCAGTTTCTTCCCTACTAACAGCAAGTAAAACAGAACAAGAATTCTATTCATATCTAAACACTGTTGTAGAAGAAGCAATTGAAACATACGGAGTAAATCCACATACAACTTCCCTATTAGTATATACAAATATGAATAGAGAATATCAGAAAGTTATAGATGATGTACTTAGTGGCAAAACCTACACTTGGGATAATCCAGTTGTGCAAGCAGGTGTCATCGTAACAGATATACACTCAGGAAAAATACTAGCAGTTGGAGCAGGAAGAAATCAAGATGGTTATAACACACATAACTATGCAACAAGTTCAACAAGACAAATAGGATCAACAGCTAAACCAATTTTTGATTATGGACCTGGTATGGAATATAATAACTGGTCAACATATAAATTGTTTGATGATTCAAAATATTACTATACAAGTGGTCAGGAAATAAGAAACTCAGATAGAAGTTATATGGGTGTAATAACTCTTAGAAAAGCACTTGCAGAATCAAGAAATATTCCAGCGTTAAAAGCCTTCCAACAAGTTGATAATAAAAAAATATATGAGTTTGCAACATCACTTGGAATTACACTAGATAAAGAAGCAAAGAAAACCGGAAAATTATATGAAGCTTATTCATTAGGATCATTTAATGCTACTAACCCACTTGAAATGGCTGGAGCATATGCAGCATTTGGAAACGGTGGCTACTATTACAAACCTTATACAATTAGTAAAATAGTATTTAGAGATACAGGTGAATCAGTAGAATATGAATCAGAAAAGAAACAAGTAATGAGTGATTCAACAGCATTCATGATGACAGATGTACTAAAAAGTGCTGTTAACGAAGGTTTATCTAGCGTTGCAAAAATAAACGGTGTAAACATAGCAGCAAAAACAGGAACAACAAACTATGATGCATCAACTATATATAACTTTGGTCTTCCAAATTCAGCAATAAATGATGCCTGGGTAGTTGGATATGATCCACATGTTTGTATAAGCTTATGGTATGGATATGAACCTATCAGTAGAGAATACTGGACAACAGCATTAACAGCATGGAAAAACAGAAAAGGATTATGGAATGCAATTGGTGGAAAGATATTCCAAAAAGACGGTTCAGATTTCCAAATGCCAAACAGTGTAGTTAAAGTTGGTGTAGAGCTATCATCTGATGTTGATGCAGAACCAAAATTACCAAGTGAATATACACCAGCTGACAAAATAGTATATGAATACTTCAAAAAAGGAACAGAACCAACAGAGGTTTCAACAGCATACCAACCGCTTCCAAATCCAAGCTCACTTTCAGCAAGTTACAATGCTTCAACATTAACGGTTAACCTTTCGTGGGATGCTGCAACAGTAACAGATCCTATGACAAGTTATGGTGATTTAGGTTACAGAGTATATAAAGATGGAACTCTACTAGGATTTACAAAAGACACAACATTTGAAGTCCTTGATACTAGAAATCCAAATGGAACATATAAAGTTGTAACAAGTTACAGAGACAATGAATCAATAAACAGCCCAGGAATAACATATAAATTAGTATATGATGACCCCAATGATTACAAACTTGAACTACTAGTACCAAAAGAAAAAACTTATAAAGTCGGAGACAAACTTGAAAGTTATGATACTAATGTCGGTATTGGAGATGTAAAACTAACAGTAAATGGGAAAACAGTAACACCAACAGTAAATGTTAAAATAGAAAATAAAGACAATGATAATATTGCTAACATAACTACAACTGAAGAAAATACCTTCACAATAACATACGCAGTTAGCTATGAAGCATATATAAAAACAATAACAAGAACAATAAAAATTATAAAAAATGAAAAAGATGCTTAAAATTAAGCATCTTTTTCTTATAAAATAAATTCACTTAAAAGCATAATAAAAAGACCAATAAACATCCATATCAAAAGAGTTCCCCACTTTTTATATTTAAACCCTTCTGGTAAAAGTTCACAAAATGCAATATAAATCATAATACCTGCTGTGACGCAAAATAAAAATGAGAAGAAGTAATCATTTACAAAACGAAACAAAAATAAATAAGAAAGTAAAGCACCGAGAAGTTCAGAAAAACCAGCAATAAAAGTATAAAGAAAAGCTTTCTTTTTATTACCACTACCATAATAAAGTGGAACAAATATACTTATGCCCTCTGGTATATTATGAAGTGCTATCGCAAAAGATAAAGAAAGACCAATTTTCACATCTTTTGTAGTAGTCATAAAAGTTATAATACCTTCAGGAATATTGTGAATAATAAGAGCAATTACCGATATTATTCCTACTTTATATAGTGAGTTTTCTTCTTTTAATAAACTATTTAAAAATTTTATAAACATAAAGCCAAATATTATAAATATTAAAGAAATTAAAATAGAAGTAAAAACACCATAATAAGAAAATATGTATTTAACACCACTTGGAATTAAGTCAAATATTGAAATATATATCATAATACCAGCAGAAAAAACAAGGCTACAAGAAATTAGTCGCTCTCTATTTTTTTTATCCACAAAAACTGTGAATATTCCAAGTAAAGTTGACAATCCCGCTATAGTAGTTATTAAAAAACTAAGCAATACATTCTTCATATTATCACCATTTAATTATATGAAGAAAAAAAGAACAATATAAAAAATTATGCAAAAAGTAGCATAATTATTTACTATTATTACATATATGTTTTAACCTACACCTATCACAGAAAGGATTTATTGATTTACAATAATATCTACCAAAAAGAACCATTTGATGATGCCTCCTAGACCAAACACTCTTATCAAACTTCTTCATAAGCTTCTTTTCTATTTTTAAAACATCATCAGTTTCCTTAGCAAGACCAAGCCTTTTACTAACTCTAGAAACATGCGTATCAACCGCAATAGCAGGATAATCAAATAAGTTACTAAGAATAACATTAGCACACTTTCTACCTACACCAGGAAGGCTTTCTAAGGCTTTTCTATCATTTGGCACTACCCCATCATATTTAGTTAAAAGTTCATTTGCAATTTCTTTAACAAACATAGCCTTTTTATTATAAGTACCAACTCTTTTAATAATTCTCTTTATATCTTCAATATCACCACTTGCAAGCAGTTCTAAAGAATTATATTTTTCAAATAAAACACTAGTAACAGAATTAACCATTTTATCAGTAGCTCTAGCACTAAGCATTACAGCAATTACAAGCTCATAATCCTTATTATAATTAAGTTCACATTTGGGATTAGGGAAAAGACTATCTAAATAGTCCTCTATCTCTTTAATCATTAGAATCTTCCATCCAGTCATAGTCAAACAAATCTAATTTTTTAGGAGTATCATTATTCTCATCTTTCTTACGAAAATCCTTACGGCTTTTCTCTACATCTTCCCTATTTTTAATACCTTTCTTTGACCATTCATAAAGTATTTTATCAATATATCTTAAATTAGCTACACCACTGTAAACTGACTCTTTTATTGCTTCTCTAATTATTTCATCACTATAATTTCTTTCTTTCCAAGCTTTAACTATTTCATACTCCATAGGAGTTAAAGTTTTACCAAGTTCTCTTTCTAAAATTTCAAAAATATTCTTAGGAGTTACTTCCTTTGATTTATTCAAAGCTTCCACTAATTCCATAGATACCTTATCATAGAACAACTCCAAAGAAATATACTCTTCCATAATATTATTCTCATTAGTAACTATTTTTAACTCAATAAGTTTCTTAGTTTGAAGAATAGAAATAAATTCCATTACTTTTTTTATATCAACATTAAATTCTTCAGCAAGATGTTTTGCATCAAAAATAAACTCATCACCATTAGTAGTTAAATACATAAGGAAGAAAAAAGCTTCAAAATCAATTCCTAATTTAGGAAATATTTTATATATATACATAGGTATAACAATATTTTTTCCCTTAATTAACTCTACTATCTTGTCATATTTCATAAAAATCCCCCTAACTATAGTTTTCTAACAAATAACTCTTAATTTCTTCATTATTATTATTTAGTTTACCATCCAAAATTTTTACTACTAAATCATTATAAATATCCTTAAAATAAGGCCCTGCCTTTCTATTTAATAAAGTCATTATATCATTACTTGTAATATCAATTGATTTTCTAGAAGTAATTGGCAACATATCATATTTTTTAGCAACAAGGCTTCTATCCATTCCTAAAATATCTGCTGCTACCTGATTTACATATAATCCATATTGATATAATGAATAATTATTTACACCATTTTTTAAGACATATCTAATATCTTTTATAATTCCTTTTTCATTAGAAGTAAATTCATATTTAGGTGATACTGACAAAGTTGCCCAAATACCTAACAAATCACAGTTTAATTTTACATCTTTTAAATTATAAATTTCAAGTACTTCATCAAGTCCTAGTTCTATTAGTAAATCAATTCCATATTTTGCATTACTACTAGAAAAAATCTTGTCCAACTCTTGTTTTTTACGATTGTAAGATAAATTCCTTAAAGAACCCTTAGTCTCTTTTATAGCACTTTTTACTTCATCACTAAGTTTAAAGTTTAAAATGGTTGCAAACCTAATTGCTCTTAATATACGTAAAGAATCTTGTTTAAATTTGAAAAGGCTATCACCAACAGTATTTATTATTCTATTGTCAATGTCTTCCCTACCGTTAAGTAAATCAATAATATTTCCATTTTTATCAATACACAAAGTATTCATTCGAAAATCTCTTCGCATTAAGTCATCTAAAAGATTATCAATATATTCAATTTCAACAGGTTTTCTATTATTTAGATATCTAATTTCTTTTCTAAAAGTTGTTATTTCAAACCTATAATTTTTAATATACAAAGTAACTGCACCATATTCCTCATTAGGTAGTACTGTATCCTTAAATATGCTCATAATTTCTTGTGGTGTTGCATTAGTAGCAATATCAACATCAAGTGTCTTAATACCTAATATTCTATCCCTAACATAACCTCCTACTATATATGCCATAAATCCCTTGTTTTCGAACTTTTTCAGTACCTTTAATGATGTTTCAAACATAAATATATCACCTCTATAATTATACCATAAAGCATGTAAAGTAGCAAAAAAAAAGAAAGATATACTTTCTTTCAAAACAATATTAGTTAACTGCGTCTTTAAGAGCTGTTCCAGCTTTAAATGTTACAGCATTTCTTGCAGCAATTTTAACTTTTTCTCCTGTTTGAGGATTACGTCCTTCTCTTGCTTCTCTCTTAGATACTGCAAAAGTTCCAAATCCTGCTACTGGTACTTTTTCACCTTTTGCAAGTGCTTCAGTAACTGTTTCAAATACAGCTTCAAGAGCACGAGTTGCATCAGCTTTTGTTAAACCAGCTTTTTCTGCTACTAATTCTACTAATTCTGCTTTTTTCATTATTATTACCTCCATTATTTAAGCACTATATGCTTACATATACAAAATATCATAAAATACAGGTAAAATCAACGATTTATGCTTATTTTTACGGTATATTTACATTTTTTTATATCACTATTGCAATTAAATTATTTGATCCTTTATTTACTATCTTAGTTAAAGTTTGACTAAGCTTATATCTAATGTTATCAGGCATTAAAGAAATCTTAGATTGAATACCCTCCTGAACAATAACATCAAGGCTTCTACCAAAAATTTCACTCTTCCAAATGTTCTGTGGATCAGTGTCATAATCTTTCATTAGATAATCAATTAACTCTTTACTTTGAACTTCACTTCCAATAATAGGTTCAAATGTTGAATTTACATCAACTCTAATCATATGTATTGAAGGAGCAACAGCTTTAAGCTTAATACCATATCTGCCACCCTGTTTAATAATTTCTGGAGTGTCAAGTTTCATGTCTTTTAATGTAGGAGATGCAACACCATATCCAGTCTGTTTTACCATTTTAAGTGCATATTTAATTTGGTCATATTCAGTTTTAGCTTCATTAAATTCTTGGAATAATGACAATAGTTCTGCCTTATTTTTTACGTCAATCTTAATTATATCCTTAAGTACATCATTGTAAAGTTCACCAGGAGCTTCAAGATTTATTGTGACAATGCCTGTTGAAGGATCAACATCTGATAAATATGCTTTTGATATATTATCATTATTCAAGAATCCCTTAGTAATATTTTCTATATCTTTAAGTTTATCTACTTCACAAACACTTTCTCTAATTGATGCAATATAACTTTTCTTAACTTCATTATTTGGACTAAGAATTGCAATCCATTCAGGCATATTAACTTTAACTTCAAGTATTGGGAACTCATATAAAGCCTCTTTGAGTATCATATAAATATCTTTTTCATTCATTGTATCAACATTCATTGGTATAACCGGCACATTATGTTCTGCTTTCAAATTTTCAGCAAGACGTTCTGTTTCCGGCAACATTGGATGTGTAGAATTCAAAATAACAATAAATGGTTTACCTATCTCTTTTAACTCGCTGATTACTCTATTTTCAGCTTCTATATAATCTGCTCTATCAAACTCCCCAATAGAGCCATCTGTTGCAATAACAATACCAATAGTAGAATGTTCCTTAATTACCTTTTCTGTGCCAAGTTCAGCAGCTTCGATAAAAGGAATTGCATCATCATACCAAGGACATTTAACCATCCTAGGACCATTTTCATCTTCAGCACCCTTAGCATTTTTAATTAAATAACCAACACAGTCAATAAGTCTTATATTACAATCAAAATGATCTATGTTGACTTTAGCAGCAGTATTAGGAACAAACTTTGGCTCAATCGTCATAATTGTTTTACCACTAGCACTCTGTGGTATTTCATCAAGAGCTCTCTTTCGTTCATATTCATCCTTAATATTAGGTACAACCAAAGTTTCAATTACTTTTTTAATAAATGTACTTTTACCAGTTCTTACAGCACCAACAACACCTAAATATATATCACCACCAGTTCGACTAGCAATATTCTTGATAATTTCTTCTTTATCCATATATACCCCTTCCTTAACTATTCAGTTAATTCTATGAGTGTATAAATAAAATATTCAAAAAAAGCTAACTATTTTTCATAGTTAGCAATTAACCTATTTTATATTACTTTCCTTAATTGTATACTCATATACACATTTCTCATCTATAAGTATAAAATGAGAAACTCTAGCATCTTTATCCTCGTGGAACAATATTGGTTTATCAACATTATCTCTAGCATCTAATAGTTCAATAAATGATTTAACAGTAATAATATTTTTATCGCCAAAATCAGTTTTAATATCAGATGTTTCAACAATATATCTATCGTATTGTTTTAAAATGTTATTTTTTAACTTTGTATATCCTGTTTCGTTAGCATGTTCTTTTCTTTCTTTTAAGAATACTACATATACTATTGAAACAATTATAAGTACAACACCAGTTGCAATATAGATATAGTTATTAGCATTAAGACTACCATATTCTACAAACTGTTTACTGTTATTGATTGAGTTATAGTCAAAGTTAATGTTAAGTGTTTGTTCAGAAAGTGGGATAGATAATACTAGGTCATTTTGAGAAGTAAATGCTGATCCTTCCATCTTATCGCTATTTGCTGTTGAATCAATATGCATTGTAACTAACAATTTACTACTTACACTAAGTGCATATTCCCTTTTATATTTATTAACTATAGCATTATATTCATCATACTTAATGTCAACTGATTCATATATTTCATTATTTGTTTTGACATTCTTTACTGTCTCATCCTTTAATTTTACAGGCATTACATATAGAACTTTACTATCTTCACCACGTTCAGTAATAAGTAATTTAGCATCTACTGTATATTTTGTATTTATTTGTGATTCATTACTACTAGTTAATCTGTAAGTAAAATCAACATGTATATAATCAATCAAGCTAGCAATAAATGACATATGTTCACTTTTAGATATAAATGGTTCAGAATAATAATCATTTTTTTTCAAATATACCTTATAATCTGCTTCACCACTTTCATTAAATGTAATATTGTTCTTATCAGTTTTCATAAATCCAAGAACTACTAAGAACAATCCACTTAAAATAACTAAAGCAACAATAATAATCTTAGCTACCATACTGCCAGTATTTTTAAGTTTAACGTTATTATTTTTGACTTTAACCTTCTTATTTTCCACTTTTTATTCCTCCTATTTTACTAATTTATTTACCCAAATTGTTGGATAACCCAAATATTTAACTTTTGCTTTTACAGTACCAATTATATCTTCTTCATATATATCGTACCAGTCCTCAGCATCGTTGGCGTCACCTTTGGTTCTGAAAACATACTCATTATCTACTTTGTTTTTCTCAGTAATACGGTGAACAACAACTTTTGTTTCTTTGTTGTAAACTAGTATATCACCCACTTCTAAGCTCTCATAATCTTTAGTTTTTCTAACTATAACTATGTCACCAACGCCAAGATTAGGTATCATTGAACCTGAACCAATGGTAACAGCATAATAAGTAAATAGTCCAGATGTTAAGTATACTGTTACTACAAGTATTACAACTGAAACTGAAAATACTATTCTCTTAGCAAGATGATTACTCCTTGCTTTTTCAAGTTGTCTTTCTTTATTACCGCTTACTTCTCCATACAAAGAATGTAAAAGTAAAAGTGGGAACACAATTCTAAAAATTACATCAATATAAGTATTTATATTAGGAACAATAGGTACAACATAAATAGGCATTTTCATAACAACCTGATAAGTTATTGCTGAAGTATATCCACCTTTCATAACAAGATATGTCAACATAACATTCTCAGCTGCTAATGGGAAAAAGGATACTTCCAAAAACTTAACTAAGTCTGAAACATTAGTTAAATCATACTTATATAGAACTGTTGAAGTATCTACCAAAATAAATAACACAATAGATAACAGAATCAAAAGACCATTTCTCTCACCTTTTGTACTTATTTCATATCTTAGCAACTCTTTTGCAAAAATAAACACAAGCACCGGAGTTACATTTCGCAAAAAAGTAACTAAACTTAAACTATATGGACTTCTTAAGAATTCAAAAAAGATACCTAAAATATATGTTAATATGTAATAACTTATTACATAAATAAGAGTTGTCATTAGCAAATCTCGTTTTAATTTTAAATTATCTTTTTCAAAGCCTACCATTAAGTATAAAAGTGCTAATGCAATTGCTAATACAGTTGCAATTAAATATTGATTAGAATTTTTTAATACAAAAATATTGAAAATAAATGTTAAAATCAAAATGATCTCAACTGTCAAAATCTTTTTCTCGCTCTTTTTCACACAATCACCCTTTTCAACATTTCCCTATTAAAAAATAATGTGATTTTAGTTGGGGAAACCCCCAACTAAAATCTTTAAATCATCATAAATTATGCTTGTACATAGTTAATAGATGCATTTAATCCTGTAATAGTAACAGTTTCTGTTGGTAATGTAGAACTTTCTGCTGTTGAATCATATTCAACAGTAATTAACATCCATTTAGTTTCTCCAGCTACTAAAATATCATCTGCTGAAGGTACAGCACCAGCTGGTCCAGTGTTACTGTCAGTATAAGTGAAGCTATATTTAACGTTTGCACAGAAAGCTTCTGTTGAGCATACTGGAGCTCCAGGTACAACTGAACCAATTTTAGCATCAAATGATCCAGCATTTGTTACTTGGAAATAATAAGATACTTTATCTCCTGGTTTTGCAAGAGTTACTTTATAATCTTTAATAGTAGTAGCACTTACAGTTGGATCTGTACTTTGTGCGCTTCCTACTTTATCTACTTTTAAAGAACTATCAACAAATTTGACATCCCAAGTTTGTCCTCCTGTAACCTCTGCAGTACCATTGATTTCTAGCTTAGTTTGTAGAGCTGCGAAACCAATTGATAAACCTACTACAGCAAGAACTAAAGCTATTACTGCAATAATTTTTCCACCATTATCTCTGTTTTCCATTTTTTTCTCCTTTTCCTTTTACTAATCTTGTACATATGTTATAGGTATTGACAAATTAGATATTTTTACATCATCTGTAGGTAATTCAGTAGCTGTGTCCATGTATTCTATCTTAAGTGTCATATTCTTTGTTTCGCCAGCAGCTAAAGTATCGTTCTGACTAACAGCAATTCCACTATCTGTATAAGTTAGTGTATATGCTATATATCCACATACTTTAGAAGCATCACTTGTAGCATTTGTTCCATTACCAGTACAAGTTGGCGTTGGAATTGAAATACTACCTATCTTAGCATCAATAGAACCTGCATTAGTAGCATCAAACTTATATGAAATAGAATTTCCAGGAGAACTTAAACTTACAACAAACTTTTCAATTTTTGTTCTTGAAAAAGTTGGTGCAACGTCCTCATATACATCTGTCGAATTACCAACAATCACAGCATCAGACAGATTAGCAAATCCTACATCCCAAGATGATGCTTCAACTTCTGCAGAACCACTAATAACTAATTTAGTATTAAGTGTCGCAAAACCTATGGAAAGGCACATTACCATAAATAGCAATGTCATTAGTGTCATTGTCTTACTATCGAATCTTCTTCTCATATTTACACTCCTTAATATTGAACATAAATAACAGTTGCTGTAATACCATTAACTTTAACGGAATTTTTAGGTAAAGATTCACCTAAATATCCAATTTTTAATGAAAGATCCTGAATATCACCAGCATAAAGAACATCATCAACATCTACATACCTACCATCTGAGTAACTCAAACGGAATTCAAGGTTATTACAAACAAGTTCTGCATCAGCTTTAGCATTTTCACCAGTTCCTTCACACTTAGGCAAAGAATAAGTGATATCTGCCACTCTAGCATTAAATACTCCCTTGTTATCAACCCTAAACTTGTAAGTTATGGAATCTTTCGGTTTATTAAACAAAACTGAAAAATTTTCCATAGTAGTGCTATTACCAGAAGTATATGGCCTTTGTATTTCTTTTGTAGCACCATCGACGATTACGTCAGATATTTCTCCAAAAGCAACACTCCATTCTTTCGAATCTACATAACCAGTATTTCTAAGTTTAATTTTAGATGACATTACTAAGTAGCATAAACTTAATGTTATTATAGTCAATAAGACAGCAAGTATAGACAAAGTATAAGTCAACTCAACATTTTTATTCCTTACAATGATATCACCTTCCATAGTTATAAAACAACCGCCAGTTATTTTATACAATATAATTGTAAACATAAAATTATTTTTTTTCAAGTATAATATTAAAAAAGTAACTTTTTTTTAAGTTACTTTTGTACAATATCTAAAATAAGATTTAATTTACAGTGAACAGGTAAAACACCATTGTCTGTATTTTCAACATTGTATGTTGCAATTAAAGAAAAATTTTTGCTTTCGCCACTCTTAATTACATCTTCGGCATTTACATTTTCAAGAGAAAATTTAACATAATTATTATCAGGTACAAGCATAATACTTCCAATTTTTGCATCTATAGTACCATTATTTTGAACATTTACATTATATTTAACTTTATCGTTAGTATCTCTCAATATTACTTCAAAAGTTGCAACAGAATTATTTTCAATATTATTATTTATATCAAGACCAGTACCATCTATTGAAATATTTCCAATGGAATTAAAACCGACATTCCACTTTTCCGTTTTCACATCTGCCATATTTCTAAATTGAATAGATAGAAGTGTATATCCAACAGACAAAATTAAAATGGCAATTAAAAGAAACATAATCATTACATCTTTTTTATCATTCTTCTTCATAAAGTCCTCCTATTGTTTAGTTTAATATAGAGGAAAAAAGATGTCAATTACTTAAAACATAGTATCAACATCTTTAGGAACTTTATCATTCATAATAGCATTTACAATTTTTTTCTTTTTTTCACTACTGACATCTCTACCAGTGAGATTAGAAATATCGTCCACTATCTCATTTAAAACCTTTTCATCCTTCATATTTGAATCTTGTAGTTTTTTAGCAAGAGATAATATAGTATTTTTATCTACCTTTGTTTTACTTTCCACCTTTTTAAAAAAAGAATCACCAAACATAAAAAACCTCCTACATAATTATATGTAAAAGGTTCATTTTTGTTATTTCTCACCTAGTTTTTTTCTACACTTATCGATTTTCTTACGAAATTCTTCAGACTGTTTTAAATAATATTCAGTTGTTACTCGCTTGTTTTTAAAATTTTCATTTAACATTTCTTGAGATTTCAAAAGTCCTTTTAAAACCTCTTCAGTATTTTGGTTTGTTTCATTTTTACCAAATGGCCACCACATAAAAATCCTTCTTTCTACGCTTTATTTTTAAATTGTAATACAATTGGAGTACCTTCTAATTCAAAGTTCTCTCTTAGTTTATTTTCTAAATATCGTTCATAAGAGAAATGTACAAGTTCCTTATTATTAACATGAAAAGTAAATTTAGGCGGTTTTGTTCCTGATTGATTAGTAAAATATATCTTTAATCGTTTTCCTTTGTAAGACGGCGGAATGTTTAGCATATATGCATCTGTAATCACATCATTAAGTACACTAGTTGAAATTTCTCTTTTGATATTTTCACTAACCTTTAATACTTCAGGCATAATTGTGTGTATACGTTTCTTAGTAAGTGCCGAAACGAATACAACTGGAGCATAACTTAAAAATTGAAATTCATTTCTTATTTTCTTAGTATAATCTTTAATACTTTCTTCACTTACCGTATCCCATTTATTAACTACTATAATTAAACCTTTTCCCTTTTCAAGTACATATCCAGCAATATGTTTATCATGTTCAATTATTCCTTCTTCGGCATTTATAACAAGTAAGCAAATATCGCTTCTGTCAATTGCTTTCATACTACGCATCAAACTGTATTTTTCAATATTCTCATAAATTTTGCCTTTTTTTCTCATTCCAGCAGTATCTATAATTACAAATTCTTCCCCATTATATTTAAGAGTAGTATCTATTGCATCTCTAGTTGTTCCTGCAACATCACTAACAATTACTCTTTCCTCATTTAAAAGTGCATTTATTAAACTGCTTTTACCAACATTAGGTCTACCAATAACAGAAAACTTTAATCTAGTATCCTCATCGCTATAATCATATTCTCTAAAATGTGAAACAACAGTATCTAAAAGTTCCACAAAACCTATGCTGTGTTCACCACTTACAGGAATGTAATATTCAAATCCCAATTCATAGAAATCATATATATTTTCCATAGATTTGTTAGTATCTATCTTGTTTATAACAACAATTACTTTCTTAGCAGCTTTTCTTAGCATATCTCTTACAACAAAATCATTAGCAGTAAGACCTTCTTTACCGTCGACAACAAAAAGAACAATATCAGCTTCATCTATAGCAATTGAGGCTTGTACTTTAATGTTATCATTAAATCTTTCGTTACTAATATCTATACCACCGGTATCAATTATGTTAAATTTATAATTATTATATGTAGCCTCACTATATATTCTATCTCTTGTTACACCTGGTGTATCTTCAATAATAGAAATTTTTTGACCAACGATTTTATTAAAAATAGTACTCTTTCCAACATTAGGTCTACCTACTAACGCAACAACTGGTAATTTCATAATATCACCTCGCATATAATTTTAACATATTTTTTCTTCAGTGTAAATTAAAGGTTTTTGCACAAAAAAAGTGACTAACTAGTCACTTTTTAAACACATTCACCAAATTATTTTTGAACGTAATTTATAGTTGCTGTTAAGCCATCAACTGTTACAGTGTCTGTTGGTAATGTTGATGCACCAGAAGATGCAAGATATTCAACAGATAAAACTAACCATTTAGTTTCGTTAGCTGCTAATGTATCGTTAACAGCAGGAACAGTTCCAGCTTCACCACCGTTATCAGTAGTATAAGCAAAAGTATACTTTAAGTTACTACAAAAAGCTTCAACTGAACATGTTGGAGTACCAATTGTGATACTATCAATTTTAGCATCAAATGATCCAGCATTTGTTACTTGGAAATAATAAGTTACTTTATCTCCTGGTTTTAGAAGTGTAGCTTTTAATCCAGTAATACTTGTTGCTGCAACTGTTGGATCAGTACCAGTAGCACTACCAGTTTCAACTTTGTTTAAAGATCCAGTAACGAATTTAACATCCCACTTTGATCCTCCTGTTACTTCTGCAGTACCATTAATAGTTAATTGAGTTTGTAATGCTGCAAAACCAATTGATAGTCCAACTACAGCAAGTACTAATGCTATAACTGCTATAACTTTTGAATTGCTATTCTTCATTTTCTTCTTCCTTTCTATATTTTATGTACACATAATTGGATTACTCAATGTTGAATATTAGCAATATCAACTTGGTAAAATAACCGCCAACTATTTTATACAATTACATTGTAATATTAAAATAAAAATGTTTCAATGGGTTATTAAAATTTAATTAAAGAACTGGAAGATATTTCATTAAAAGTGTCAATTACAATATCACAATATTCCAAAAATAAATTAAAATTTTTACATTTTATATCATTTACATTTGCATAATAATAGCCATTATAAAATCTAATTTTTTTAAAATATTTATTGAGGAGAAAATCTTCAAACTTAAAATATATATTACCACTATTATGTTCTACTATTTTTAAATCAACGTTTTTATACATAATAGAGTCTTCATCTTTTTTAACAAACTTTAAAATAGTAGCATAATTTTCTACATAAAAAATATCCACTTCATAAAAGCCAAAAATATTTAATGAATACTTTTTTCTTACGTTAATAAGTATCTTTTTCAAATTGTCATAAAGTTCGTTATCATTATCATTAGAATCACTATTAAAGTTAACGTATAAATTATTGACATATATATCAAACTTATTATCATCGATAATAGTTATATTCATGGTATCACCTAATGTATGATATGTAATTAAATATTTTTTGAAAGAAAAAAAGAGTATTTCTACTCTCCATTATTTATTTTTAACATTTGATTAGTAATAACATTTTCGATTATAGATATTACTTCTTCTCTTCCATATTTACTTAAGCTAGAAAAAAGAACAATATTATCACCAACTACTATATCAAGTGCATCTTTTATTTGCTTCAAATTCTTATCTTTGTCCTTTGCACTAACCTTATCAACTTTTGTAGCTATTATTGTAACTGGAAGTTGATAATATTTCAAAAAGTTATACATCAAAACATCATCATTACTAGGTTTATGTCTAAAGTCAACAAGTAGAAATACTCTTTTAAGTTGTTTTCTTTTTTCAAGATATTCCTCAACCATAAGTCCGAATTTTCTAATTTCTTCTTTACTTGTATCTGCATAACCATATCCAGGAACATCTACTAAATAAAAACTATTGTCAATATTATAAAAGTTAAGCGTACTAGTTTTTCCTGGTCTAGAAGATATTCTAGCCAAATTTTTTCTATTAACAATTGTATTCATAAAACTGCTTTTACCAACATTACTACGTCCAAGTAAAATAAATTCTGGTAAATTATCTTCTGGATATTGACTTCTTCTAACTGCACTAACATATAAGTTAACATCGCTAAACTTCATATTAAATTATGCCTTCTTTCTCAATATAATCTTTGCACACATCATCAAGATCATTTATTACATTCATGACATCATCCATTTTGTTAAGTCTAACACCACAGGCAAACTTATGTCCACCACCATGGTATTTTTCTGCTACTGTGTTAACAACAGGGCCACGAGATCTTATATTAAATTTAATTATATTATTTTTTACATCTTCAGATACCGTTACCCATACAAGAACTTCTTCAATACTATTAAAGTTATTTATCATATTACCAGCAGAACTTGCATCAACGCCATATTCTTTCATAATATTATTATCAAGAATAATATATGCTAAATGATTATTCGTAACTTTCATATTGAGCGATATATATCCTTGAAATCTAATTTCACTAAGTGGTCTCATAAAAAGACTTTGATATAGCTTTTCAACATCAAGTTTATAATCTTTAACCAAACAAGACACTATTTGAAATGTTTTATATGTAGTATTAAATAAAAATCTATTAGTGTCAGATACAATACCTAAAAATATATATTTAGCTACTTCTTCATCTATATACATTTTATTATCTTGAATAAATTTAAGTACTAACTCTGAAGCACTAGAAGCTTCAGTATCTATATACTCATTATCACCAAATTTTTCAATAAAAGGATGGTGATCAATTTTACATATTTCAGTATAACTATCCAAATCTTCTATATCTATTCTTTTCTTATCTGGTGTATCCACTACAATTAAAAGTGCATCTTTATTACTATTAGTAAACTTATCTAATCTAGGAAAATAATTATATCTAGAGCTTTTCATTCCAACTGCATACACTTTTTTATCTTTAAAAGTATTTTGAATAGATAATTTTAAAGATAATTGACTTCCTAGTGCATCTGGATCAACACCAATATGTCTTGCAACTACTATTGTATTATATTCTTTAATCTTTCTATAAATATTCTCTAACATTACAACTTTCCTATCTATTTATAATATCTAAAGTATCCTTTGCTATCATAAGCTCTTCATTAGTAGGAAGAACATATATTTCACATGTTGAGTCATCTGCATTAACTTGAGTAAATTTACCCCTAACATTATTTTTAAGTGCATCTATTTTAATACCTAAAGGTGCAAGTGCTTCTACAACTGCAAGTCTTGTTTCAGGACTATTTTCACCAATTCCAGCAGTAAATACTAAAGCATCTACTTTTCCAAGTAAAACATAATATTGAGCTATATATTTAACTATTGAATTGATATACATTTTTTGAGCCAAAATACATTTTTCATTTCCTTCTTTAATACCATTTTCAATATCACGTGAATCACTGCTAAGTTCACTAATTCCAAGGAATCCTGATTTTTTATTTAAATCATTCATAATTTCATTAGCACTCTTACCTTCTTTTTCCATTACATAAGGTACTATTGAAACATCGATATCACCACTTCTAGTTCCCATCATAATACCAGCATGTGGAGTAAATCCCATAGAAGTGTCAACACATTTACCATTACTAATTGCAGTAATACTTCCACCATTCCCTAAATGACATGAAATAATATTTAAATCATCTCTTCCAAGTTCTTCAGCAAGTTTTATAGCAATATATCTATGTGATGTACCATGAGCACCATATTTTCTTACATGGTAATCTTCATACCAATGATATGGAACTGGATATAAAAATCTATCTTTAGCTATAGTTTGATGGAAAGCAGTATCGAATACAACAACCATTGGAGTTTTTGGTAAAACTTCTCTAAACGCTTTAATACATATAGCATGAGCAGGGTTATGAAGTGGTGCAAAGTCACTAAATCTTATAATGTCATCTACTACTTCATCAGTAACCATAACAGATTCAGTATACTTATCTCCACCATGAACTATTCTATGACCTACTCCTTCGATTTCTTCTATATTAGATATAACTTGTAACTCTAATAATTTTTCAATTAAAATTTTAACTGCAACTGCATGATCAGGAAGTTCAGTTTCAACTTTAATTTTGTCTCCTTTGTATTTTAAAGTATAACAGCTACCTTCAATACCTATTCTTTCAAATAAGCCAGATATAAGAACTTCTTCATTTGCCATATCAAATAAAGAGAACTTAAGTGAGCTGCTACCAGCGTTAATTGACATAATTTTCATAATATCCCTCTTTTCAATATCTATATTTTATCAAACAATGCCTTATTTGTGAAGAAAAAAACACTATAAAACAGTCAATATATAATATAATCAGTATAAAGTTAAACAAAAAAATAGATAACATTTAATCGTTATCTATTTTAACTTATTTATATCAATTAGAAATTACTGTTAGCACTTCCACCTAATTGATTCATTCCTTGACGAACTAATCTTTTTGTGATTTCTCCACCAACTGAACCATTAGCACGTGAAGTAGCATCTGGTCCAAGGTTTACACCAAATTCATTAGCTATTTCATATTTCATCTTATCGATAGCTTGTTTAGCACCAGGTACTCTCATTTTCATTGTATCTTTGTTGTTATTCATTTGTTTCACCTCCTATACATTCATAGGATGTGAAAAATTTAACAAACCATACATTATTTAGGTTGGTAATTTTTACCTATAATAATTCTTTAAATTCATCTTCATCATTTTCTTTAATTGTAATTGTTTTTATGTTATGCACAATGTCTCTAATTATTGATTCATAATCAATTTTCTCTTCTTCGCTTTTTGCATAATTTAAATCAGGATTTATAACAGGATGTTCAGGAACAAAAACTGTACAGCAATCTTCGTATGGCAAAATACTAATATCATATGTATCAATTTTTTTAGCAATATCAATAATTTCAAGTTTATCAAGACATGCAACTGGTCTTATAACAGGAAAATTAGTAACATTATTGATTACGTTCATACTAGTAAGTGTTTGACTTGCAACTTGTCCTACTGATTCACCATTTACAATAGCAAGTGCACCTTTTCTTTTAGCAAGTCTTTCTGTAATACGATACATCATTCTACGCATAATAGTAATAATATATTCTGGATCACATTTTTTATAAATTTCTTCTTGAAGCACAGTAAATGGCACAATATGAAGTTTAACATTATTAGTATAAACAGAAAGTTTTTTACACAAACTTATTACCTTTTCTCTTGCCTCCAGACTAGTATGAGGTATAGCTTCAAAGTAAACAGCTTCAACATGAATACCACGTTTCAAAGCAAGGTAGTATGCAACTGGAGAATCAATTCCACCACTAAGCATAAGCATAGCTTTACCCAAAGTATTATTTGGATATCCACCAAGCCCTTCATATTGATTAGTATAAATATAAGTATAATCTTTTCTAATTTCAATATTTAAAAGTAAATCAGGATTTTTTACATCTACTTTTTTATCTTTAGTATTTTTAAGTACTAAACCGCCAATTTGTCTAGAAAATTCTGTACTTTGAATTGGAAAAGTCTTATCACTTCTTTTTGTTTCAACTTTAAAAGTATCAAATTTTTCATTGTTTACAACATCAAGAACCGTATTTTTAATAACCTCTACATCAGATAAAACTTTATAAGCTACTAAATAACCATGAATACCAAAGATATTATTGATTCTCTTTAAAATACTATCAAGTTCGTTATTATCAAATTCAATATACATACGAGATAAATCTCTAGATATATTTACATTATATCCACTAAGTTTATCTTTTATACTTTTATATAAAGCATTAACAAAAAAGTTTCTATTTCCCTTTTTAGTAGTAAGTTCTCCATATTTAATCATTATTACTCTATCCATATAAAACCTCCAAAAAAATAGGTTTATAACCTATTTAACTTCTACTATATATAATTTATTATCACTATGAACAATAGTTAAAATAACTTCTTTAGGATACTCCAAATCAACTACATAATCAACTGATAATGTTGTTATATAAGCATTTTCATCAGAAACTTTCTCACTTTCAAACTTTTCATTTTTTAAGTTTGTAACTTCCACAGATTTAACACTAGGAAGTTTTTCTTTTCTATTGCCATAAACATTACTTTCTACATACTTATACATAGTATTTTTACTTGCATTTACAAATGAATCTTTCTCTGTTGGGTAAATAAATTGTAAACCACCAATATCAGTATTAGTAACTTTACTATCTAAATCATAAAAATCAATAACAAATAATTTAGAAATAACTTTTGCATATTCATCATAATCAACAGTTTCACTATTAAGTACTGCCTTAAGATTTTCAAAATTTTCATTATAAAGTTTAGTTTTGTCTTCATACAAAACATAATCATACTTATCTATATTATCAATAACTTTTACTTCAGTTATCACATTTTTTTCTTTTTTAAAGAAGAAAGTATAAACAAGTACAGCACACACCACTACAATTATCAATACTAACCAAATAAACTTTTTATTACTTTTTTTCATATTTAATTTCCTTTTATTATATCAGTTTCATTTACTGTAGTTTTATTAGAGTTCTTTATCAAATCAAATACCAAAATGTGATTAGATACTGAAAGTATTTTATCCGTATACTTTGTATTTTTTTCAATCTCTTCATTGCTTATTACAGAATTATTAAGAATGTATGATTCTCCTTTTTGGCTATTATAGTAAACATCATTAGTTAACCAGTTACCATTAGGGAAAACAACTATATTCTTATCTTTTATATCAAATATATCGTGCCCAAGAGCATATTTATTATAGAATCCAAACATATTTCCAAGTGTAACAGATAAATCATACATTCCCATTACGTTACTATTTTTTTGACTTTTGCCATCTTTTGACCAAATAATAAGTGGTACTTTTCTATTAAGTTCATAACTGTATTCATTGAAGTCTACATAATTTGGATCATCTTTACTTAATACTCCATCAGTTGTTTTATCATAATTATATAATCTAACATAATCAGATTCAGGAAGACGAGCATCATGATCTCCATATAAAACAATTACCGTATTCTCTAGAAGTCCATTTTTCTCAAGTTCTTCTAAAAATACTCCTAAAGCATAATCAGCATAGTGTACTGATTTAAAATAATTACCTAATTTTGTTCCTTCCATATAAGGGTATACTACTTCTTCAGTCATACCTGTTTCAGGATTAACAACTTGTTCTTTTATACTAACATCAAAATCTCCATATTTATCAGTTTCAGAGAAAGGTGTATGGTTAGTAAGCATGATAAATGTTCCATAAAATTTACTATGTTCTTCATTTATTTTTACTAACTTTTGTACAGCTTGTTTAAAGAATGATACATCAGATAAACCTAATCCAATAACTTCATCTATATTAAAATCTGCCTTAGCAATAAGTTCATCATAACCAAGATTTTTATGCATTACACGTCTATTCCAATAATCAGCATTGTTACCATGCATTGCAAATGTATAATAACCTTTTTCTTTAAGCAATTGTGGCATTGAAACAAAGGTTTTATCTGCATAATCTGTAAAAGCAGTACCTATATTAGCAGGCATTAAAGATGTACTCAATGTAAACTCTGTATCACTACTTGTGCCAATACTAACTTGTGTATAGAAATTATCAAAATACATTCCACTAGCAGCAAGCTTGTTTAAATTAGGAGTAACTTCTACACCATTAAATTTCATTCCAATAACAAAATTTTGCATACTTTCGGCATGAATTCCAATAATATTTTTTCCTTCAAATATATTTGTATACTCGTTTGGTGCACTCTTTACTTTTGTACTATAGAATTCTTTAAATTCTTTCATAGCATTATCATATCCAAAAAGTGCAGCAAGTTTTGGTTCAACACTTTTTATTAAATCGTTAACATGATATACATATATACCAAATCTCATAACAATATATTCACGATTCCACTGTTTAGTAAGTCTACCAATATCAGTACCTGTAAGAGTTGTAGCAAAAATAGCTAAACTAATTACGCCTACAGCAAGAGTTGTTGTAGCTTTTTTCTTTGATTTAACTAAAAAGCCACTTCTAGTATAATAGCCACTCTTTTTATAATGTACATTAAAGAAAATGAACACAATAGGCATAATCATATATATTAAATCTTTTGGTTGTAATACATTTTCCACAACAGCATCGCCAACGGCAGTTATAAATCTAGCAGTAGACAAAAGTGAAACTGAAGAGAAAGATGTATAAAATGTATAATAAGAAGAATTTATCATACATATAACTGAAAGAATTATTGTCCAAACAAGTAAATATATGTATTTAGCTTTCTTAGACATAAAGTACGAAAAAGAACCAACAATCACGATAAAAGAAAAATCAGCTAAGAAAGGATGAAAATCAAGTAAATCTCCACCTGTGTTAACAGTTAGAACTCTAAGTAAAAAAGAGTTTAAAACATTTATAAATACAAATAGTATAAACATTTTATTGTTAAAACAGTACTTTTTAGTAGCATCCCACATGTAACGGAATGTTCCTCTAGGATTTTCTTTTAATTTTCGATAATAACTTTTTACTTTGCTAAAAAAAGTTCTTTTTTTTCTAGTAGGTGTATCTACATTATCACTAGTTGTTTTCACTTCTTTTTCCGCTTTTTTTTCTTCTTTATTTATCATATTTTTTAAATTATTATTTACTTTATTTTTTTTCTTTTTACTATTTTTTTTCATAAAACTACCTCATTTCATGCAACATAGCCACTTAATTATACAACTAAAAAGAAAAGAAGTAAAATTATTTGTCATTTTCTTCTATCTTTTGTAACTCTCCTCTTGCTTTTGAAGCATTAAGAGCAATGCCTAAAACAAACATATATGAGAGTAAATATATCCAAAGCATTAAAAATAAAAGGCTAGAAAGTCCACCGTAAAAAGTTTCATAACTTGAAAAATATTGTATGTAATAAGAATATCCTAACGTCACTATAATCCAAGTAAGAGAAGTAAAAAATGCTCCTATATTAGTGTCTTTCATTTTAATTTTTGTATCTGGTGCCATAACGTATAACACTTTAATAGATAAAAACACAAATAAGAAAGTAACAGGGTACTTAAGTATTTTAAATATAATATAATATGTATTATTAACAATGTTCTCATTTGTAACTATATTACCAATTATTTTGAAAATTACGTTTCCAAGTGTAGGTACCAATATCAAGAACAAAAATATAAAGATAAGTACAACAAGCATTATAAATGCTTTAGTTCTGTCTTTTATATATGCAAGTATCACATTATATTTAGGTCTTACTTTATAAACTGAATTTGAAGTAATAATCATAGAGTATGTTCCATTAGATGCTAAAATCAAAGTTGGAACAAGAATAATCCACAAACTCAAATTTGAAACATCCTGTCTTGATACTGATATAACAATATCAGCAATACTACTAGGTAGATGACCATAAATAACTTGAGAAATAGAAGTAGATACAAGCTCAAAATTAGTTAAAATACTACCTAAAAGAGTAAGAAGTGGTATTAACATCATCATAAAGTAAAAGGCCAAATGTCCAGGCAAAACCTCCATTTCTGGCCTATTTACTATTTCATATAAAGTTTTAAAAAATATTTTAATTTTATTTTTCATATAATCACTCTAACTTTACTTGTATTCTTCTTTGTCTCTTCTCATTTCCAAAGTTGCTTCATTTATAGCATCATCTATAGTTTTAATCTCATCTGTAATCATACTATAACCTACTGCTGCACCAAATCCATATGGTAAGTTTTTAAATTCTTTAGTAAGTTTTTTAGCATAAGTAGATGTTTGCTGTTCACTATAACCAACTAAATAAATCAAAAATTCATTACCATCACTTCTTATTATTTCACTGTTCTCAAGTTGTGTATTGATAAGAATGCTTGCAGCACCAACAATAAGTTTATCACCATTTTCATGTCCATAATTATCATTAACATATTTAACATTATTAAGGTCAATAATTATAATAGCCTGTGGATAAATTTTACTTTCATTCCACTGTTTCATGTTATAGTTAAGATAGTTTCTGTTTTTAAGTGATGTAAGCATATCTGTATATTTTCTACGTTCTTCTTTATTAACTTTCTTAATTTTCTTTCTTCTTTTAAGAAATAAGAATAAAAGCAAAAGTACTATAAGTGGTAAGAAAATTATTGTAAGAATTACTATATACAACTCTTCAAAAGAGCTCTTTTCAAGCATAGATAAATTCAAGCTATTCATACCAGCATTTCTATAATTATAATAAGAATTTGTACCAATTATATAATTAAATATTTTATAAAATACCTGGTTATCAGTTTCGTTTTTAACCATAAATTTGTAATCACTAGTAATTTTTGACTCAAATAAAACTTCATAATTCTTAAATTTGCTATTTTTATAGTAGTTATAAATTTCTTTATCTACAACAACTAAGTTACCATCACTACCTTTTAACATTTTATTTAAATTTTCAAAAGGTACTAAAGAAGCTTTGCTATTGTCTTTAAAATAATTATAAATTGCATTACCTTCAACTATCGAAACCTTTTCTGACTTCATTGCTTCAAATGTATTTACTACATAATTATCACTGACGTCTGCTAATACCACAAACTTTTCAACAAAAGGTGATTTAGTAGCTAAATATGCTGAGTTTTCATAATAAAAATAATTGAAATAAATATCTACTTCTTTTTGTTCTATAGCCTTCTTTAAAGCTTCTATAGAATCATATTTTTTGTATGTTATAAAGTCTGAATTTCCAAGACGAACCATTCTCTTAACATATTCTGCAGCAATACCACTTAAACTATTTTTTTCTTTTACTTCATATGGATAATTCTCAACATAACCATATACATAAGTTTTAGTTAAAAATTCTGCATTTTCTTTATCATTAACTTTAAATGCTGATACATAATAATTAAGTAAACTACTATTATACATTTCTACATAATAATTCTTTTTAAAATTGTTAAAATATTTTCTAACGATTGTATTCATTTTTTGATTATCGTTACCATCTGCAAGTGTTAATACTATTTTCTTTTTTAACTCTGTAAACACATATTGTATATTATATTTATCTGAAGTAATTGTTTTATTTAAATACATTGTGTTTGGAACAATAATATTATCAACAGAACCGCTTTCATAATCAGAAAACATATCATCAGAAGAATCATAAGTTTTATATTTAATTGAACTATTGCTTTTTAAATAATATATAACTTCATCAGAATCAGATGATAATATACCAATTGTTACTGTTGGTATTTCCTTAATAGAATCATATTTGTTAGTATCTTTTCCCATAAGTACATAAACATCGTCTTGTAATAAAATATCATTTTCTCCAAGGTTATCATTATTATTTAAAAGTCTAAATCGATAACCTGTCGAATTTACTTCACTTTCCTTTAAATACGGAACAATATTAAATTCAAAACCAGTGTCTTCACTAAATTTGTTTATGAATTCTCTAAATACACCATTTTCTCCAAAAACAGGATAATCATTCAAAATATTAAAATCTATTATCGTAGAAGAATGTTCTTTAATCCATTTATTTTCGGAAATTGTAAATGAATTCTTATCTTCTCTATTAAAAATATAATAAAGTCCTGCAAAAACAAGCATTGCAATTACCAATGGAATAATAATTATCCATTTTTTCTTCATTTTCACTTAAGCTCACCTCTATCTATCTTTAGTCCAAACAAAATCTTTTGTATTTCTTCTTAGATAACCAATTATAGGGAAACTATTACTTGTAGCACTTGTTATAGTACTAACACTATTTTTATTTTCACTACTTTTTTTAACTACTTTAACACTACAACTAGTTGCACCAACTTTATCTTTAGTGTAACCATATATAACATATTCGCCATCATCTTTTATTTCAATTTTTTGTTCACTGTTATAATCAACTTTTTCACTTTTACCAATACCAAATGATTCAGCTTCACTATTTTTAGACAAGTCGCTAGCAAAAGAAACTACCACATCACTAGTAAAGTTTCCATCCTCATCCATTTCACCAGTTGCATTAAGTGTACATTTGTAATCCTTATTGATGAAAACCTGAACATCATAAAGTTTAAGTTGTTCTTCAGAAAGTATTCCAGTAATTCTAGTAGCAAGAGCTTTTGCATTTGCAATTTGAACATTGTCGCCAACTGTTATGTATACATTAAAAATTCTTCCTTTAAGAACAGGTTTATCAACTTTTATAACATAATCAACTGCACCTATTTCTTCTTGAATTTTACTATATTTCTCCTCTTCTATTGGAACACTTTGAATATCATAAAGCCTATCTCCATAAACAGGAAGTCCACTATTTCCTAAAAACATTTTATATATTACAAAGCCAAAAACTATAACAATTGTATAAGCAAGTATTATAAAGCAAGTAAGCTTATGTTTTTTAATATAATTCATATCAACACCTCGGTACTCTAATTATATACTAAAATATAGCAATAATCAATTTTAATTAACAAAATATCACTATATTATAATAATAAAGAATGGAAAAAATGAAAGAACATCTTTCATTTAATCAAGCAATTTTTTTAAATTATCGGTTACATCTTTAGGGTTAGCATTACCACGAGTCTCCTTCATTATAAGCCCCATAATAGCTTTTATTACCCTTTCGTTCCCAGCTTTGTAATCATTTACTAGCTTTTCATTCTCCTCAAGAACGTTTTTAATTATTTGAACAAGTTCTTCTTCACTCATACTCTTAACATCATGATCAGAAAGTACTTTTTCCACTGAACCATCAGTTTCCATAATATCATCTAAAATAGTTTTAAAAATCTTACTATTGATTTTTCCACTATCTAACTTATTAACAACATCAATAAATTTGTCATCAGTAAGATGCGTTTTATCAAGAGTTATCTCATACTTATTCAAATATGCTGCTATATCTCCAAGTAAAAGGTTACTAGCAATTACTAAGTTAATATTTTTATCTATATACTTATTTAAATAATCTGATAGAGGCATATTTTGAAGTATCTTTTTAGCATTTATTTCACTTATTCCACGGCTTAAATAAATTCCTTTTCTTTTATCATAAGACATAGGAAGTGATGCTCTAACTTTTTCAATAAATTCATCTGTAAGTTCTACAAAAGGAATATCAGGTTCTGGAAAATATCTATAATCGTTTCCAGTTTCCTTAACACGCATTAAAACAGTACTTGAAGTTTTATCATCAAATCTTCTAGTCTCTTCTTTTAAATTTTTTCCTTCTTCTAAAAGTCTAGATTGTCTTTTTTCCTCATATTCAATAGCAAGTCCAACATTACTTATTGAACCAATGTTTTTAACTTCTATTTTAGTTCCAAGTTTATCTGTCTTACTAACAGAAACATTACAGTCACATCTCATGCTTCCTTCTTCTATTTTACAATCTGAAACACCAGCATATAAAAGAAGTTCTCTAAGTTTTTCAAGATAAGCCATAGCATCTTCACTGCTATTCATTCCAAGATCTGTTACTATTTCTACAAGTGGAACTCCAGCACGGTTAAAATCAAGTAAAGACTTATTTTCAGTATGAATACTTTTACAAGTATCTTCTTCTATATGAATATCATGAATTTTAACTTTCTTTTTACCTTTACTTGTCTCTATTTCCACATAACCATCTACACCAATAGGAGTTCTATTCTGTGTAATTTGATAATTTTTTGGATTATCTGGATAAAAGTAATTTTTTCTATCAAAATGCATTCTTTTATTTATCTTGCAGTTAAGTACTAAAGCAGCACGTAAAGCAAGTTCAATTGCATATTCATTCAAAGTAGGAAGAACACCAGGATATCCAAGATCAATTACATTCGTACAAGTATTAGCCATTTTTCCATAAGTATTTGCGCTGTTCGAAAAAAGCTTTGTTTGTGTCTTAAGTTCTGTGTGAACTTCTATTCCTACAGTAGTCTTGTATTCTCCCATGCTATTTTTCCTCCTTTCCTGGATTTAATGATAAATTAAGTTTATTTTCAACAAATGATGCAAACTTATAAATAGTCGCTTCATCGAAACTGTTACCAATAATATGAAGTCCTATTGGCATATTATCTTTATTAAATCCTATAGGTAAGTTAAGTCCAGGAAGTCCTGCCATATTAACAGGAATTACTAAAACGTCATCCATAAAAGTTTTTGAAGGATCCGTTATATTTTCATCAAGTCCATAAGCAACAGTTGTTGTAGTAGGCCCTATTATTAGATCATATTTTTTAAAGTTTTCCAAGAAGCTTTTTCTCATATCATCTCTTATAGAAAGCGCTTTATCATAATATGTTTTAGCATTCTCTCCACTAAGTAAGAAAGAACCAACCATTATTCTTCTTTTAACTTCTTCTCCAAAACCTTCTTGTCTTGTTTTCTTATAAAGTTCTTCTAGATTTTTAGGTGCTTCACAAGAATAACCATATCTAACGCCATCGAATCTAGCAAGGTTACTACTAGCTTCACCCATTGCAATAATCTGATAAAGTGTTACAGCATTTTCAATAAAGTCAACATCTATGTATTCAACTTCACATCCCCATTTTTTCAAAAGTTCAACAGTTTCATTAAATTTATCTAAAACTTCTTTAGAAACTACATCACCACTAACAAAATACTTAGGAATTCCTATCTTCATACCGGAAATGTCTTTTCCAATTAAGCGAGTAAAATCTTCTTTTTCTTTATCCGCACTTGTTAAATCCTTAGAATCTTTTCCACAAAGCATGTTCAATAGTATTGCATTTTCATAAACATTTCTTGTCATCGGACCAATTTGATCTAAGCTTGATGCAAATGCTACTAAACCGAACCTTGAAACACGTCCATATGTAGGTTTCATACCAACTATTCCACAGTAACTAGCAGGTTGTCTAATTGAACCTCCAGTATCACTTCCAAGAGCAAAAGGAACAACTCTTGACGCAACACATGATGCAGAACCTCCAGAAGATCCTCCACTAATTCTATTTTTGTTCCATGGATTCTTTGGAGCGCCAAAATGACTAGTTCTACTAGTAGACCCCATAGCAAATTCATCCATATTAGTCTTACCAATTATAATCATATTGTTTGCATTTATTTTTTCCACAACAGTAGCATTATAAATAGGTATAAAATTTTCAAGTATTTTAGATGCACAAGTAGTTCTTAACCCCTTAGTACAAATATTATCTTTAACAGCTATTGGAAGGCCAAAAAGAATGTTATCCACATCTTTTGTTTCTAACTCTTCAGCTCTTTTCAAAGCACCTTCTTTATCTAAAGTAATAAAAGCATTTAAATCTTTATTTGCTTCAATTCTATCAAAAGCTTCTAAGACTAAATCCTTAGGTTTTATCTTTTTGCTTTTTAATAGTTCATTTATTTCTACCAAACTCAAATCTAAATATTTACTCATTTAACATCACCGGAACTTCCACAAAATTACCACTCTTATGTGGTACATTTTCCATAGCTACTTTATAATCCAACATTTCACCTTTTTCATCACTTCTTAATTCAGCATCTCTAGAAAAAGGAGCTATTAAAAAGTCTTCATCATAGTTCTTAATATCTTTAACTTTGTCTATATCATCAATTAACTGTTTTAATTCAACTCTATATTTTTCTATTTCTTCTTCTGTTAAAGCAAGCTTTGCTAAATCTGCTACATGCTCTACTTCTTCACGTGTTAATTTATCCATGTAAAGGCCTCCTTTATAACTACTAAATATTATATCATATATGGAAAAAATGCAACATAAAAAAAGCACCACTTCTTAAGATGCTTTCCCACTCCATCACCATCCAAGTGACATTATATTATGATTATAAATTAGTAATATTATTCACATTTCTTTACGTTTATACAAAATTTGAAAATTTAATTTATTGACTAATAAAAATAAATAATATAATATCAAATTATAGGAGGATATATGAATAGAAAAATTAAAGTAGTACAATATGGTGTTGGAAAAATGGCACTATATACAATGAGATATGTGCTTGAAAAAGGATGTGAATTAGTAGGCGCAATTGATATAAATCCTGAACTAATTGGCAAAGACATAAACACTGTACTTGGTGGAGAAAAAACTGGGGTTACAATTACTTCAACCCAAGATGCTGAAAAAATGTTGAAAGAAGTAAAACCTGATATTTGTATTGTAACAACAATGAGTTTATTTAACGATGTTTATGAATCTCTTGAACTTTGTGCAAGACTTGGAATAAGTGCAATTACTACTTGTGAAGAGGCTTTCTTCCCAATGAATTCAAATCCTGTATCAGTTAAAGCAATAAACACTATTGCAAAAGAAACTGGTTGTACAATAACAGGCAGTGGATATCAAGATATTTACTGGGGTGAGTTAATTAGTGCTATTGGAGCATCAACTCAAAGGATTACTAAAATTAAAGGTAGTTCAAGTTATAATGTAGAAGAATATGGTATTGCACTTGCAAAAGCTCATGGTGCAGGCCTTACTCTTGAAGAATTTGATGAACAAGTTGCTAGTGTTGATAAAATTTCTGATGAAGAAAGGAATGAAATCATCAACAAAGGGGAATATCTACCATCATACATGTGGAATGTTAACGGATGGCTTGCAGAAAAACTTGGGTTAACAGTAACAAGTCAAACTCAAAAATGTGTACCTCAAACATATAAAGAAGATTTAGATTCTACAACTCTTAACATGACAATTCCTAAAGGAAATGCCACTGGTATGAGTGCCGTTGTTACAACTACAACAAAAGAAGGAATTACTATTGAATCTGAATGTATTGGTAAAGTATATTCAAAAGAAGATTATGACAAAAATGAATGGACTATATATGGAGAACCAGATACTACCATTGTAGTAGCACGTCCTAAGACAGTAGAACTTACATGTGCAACAGTAGTAAATAGAATTCCTGATGTAATAAATGCTAAACCAGGATTTGTTACAACAGATCAAATGGCTGAGCCTATGTATAAAGTAAAACCATTAAATGAATATGTAAATGAATAATTAAAAGTTTAAAAACAAGTTAGTGTTTACTAATTTGTTTTTTTATACTTAAATAAAAAGTATTCATGATACAATAACTATAAGGTGATATATTATGAAAAATATCGAATTAGATAAAGAAATTAAAAATTATGAAAGTATAATGAATACATATTTTCCTATTTTAAAGATGATAGAAGATATTAAAAGTTTAGATTTTGATGATAAAGAAAAGCTTTCCGCCATTGCAGAGTCATCTGTAAAATACTTACCAAAGAAAGTCTACAGCACGACAAAAGGAAAACAATCTTATGCATTTGATAATCCAATAAAAGCTTTACTATATGGAATATTCACCGATCAAAATAAAGTCATTATAAATATTAAAGAAAACTTAGACAAAAATAAAAAATATCAAGGATGCTATGAACTAGACGAAAGAGTTGAAAATGAACTTGCAAACAGAATAAAAAGCAAAAATATTACATTATATATATATGATGATAATAATTTTACTAAACCAGAAATGCTAGGTCCTTTAAATAGAACTTGGATAACTAATAAAAATGCCACAAATAAAGAAATAAATGTAAATATTAAAGATTTTTTGAATATTCTTGAAAAAAATAAGCAAATAACTTACAACAAATATAAAAAGTCAAAAGACTGGGAGACAGTGATAAATTTATTAACCAAAAATTATCCCTATGGAATATATGAAAACTTTGCTAGCAATATAGAAACATATGATAAATTATATACAAACTTCATAGAAGAAAATTTTAAAGATAAATTAGAGTTTTCTATCTTATTACAAGATTTTATAAAAAGAATTATATTTAAAAGTAAAAATGATAAAATAGAAAAGTTAAAATATATAAATAATCTTAAAGAACATTTTCTAACAAAAAAAGAAGAAGGAACATATATACCAAATGAAACTGAAATAAATGATTTTATTATCCAGGAAAAACTTACAAGAAAAGATGCTTAACTCATTCTAAGCATCCTTTTTTTAACTCTTTAACATTTTTTTCATATACAGTAAGTTCTTCATTAGTATTACACGTAACAAGTAACAAAGAAGTAACATCATCATAACCCATTTTCTTAAGTCTCGTTGAAAGCCATTTTTTATCTTTATTAAAATATTCTAAGTTGTTTTCCATAACTACACCATCAATTACCACGTTTGCTGTAAGACCTTTATAAGGTGGTTTAAGTTTCATATCATTTGGGGTAAGTGGTTTATATTTACTTTTCGGTAAAAAACTAATTCTTCCATTGTCTTCCATTATAGCAAATTCAATTTCTGAAAGTTCAAAATAACCATTTATTCTAGCTTCTTCCATTAAGTCATTTATATCGAGTTTTGTTTTTCTCATCGCAGACTCAATTATTTTACCATTTTCTATAAGTACAACTGGAACACCACCAATGAATCTTCTTATCCATATACTTTTAGTAGTAATATAGGAAATAAAAAGAGCAATAAGTGCATAAATAACCATTACATATACACCATCCCAAAAAGCAACTTCTTTATTAACAGACATTTCTGCTACAACGTTACCTATAGAAATACCAATTACATAATCAAATAAATTAAGTTGTCCAATTTGTTTTCTTCCAAGCATTTTAGTAAGAACATATAATACTACTATAGAACCAAAAGATTTTATAAACAGACCTAAAAAATCCATAATATCACCAATAATATTATGGACATTTTATTTTAAAATAAACCTGTTATTTTAAGTGAATCATCTAAATCAATTTTTTCATAATTAGGACTTTTTGGAAGACCAGGCATAGTAAGTATTTTACCTAAATAAACAGTTATAAAACCTGCTCCATTTTGAAGTTTAACATCACGTACCAATACCTCAAAATCTTTAGGGAATCCTAATTTTTTAGGATCATCACTAATAGAATATTGAGTTTTAGCAATACAAACAGGGTGCTCTGCTTCTCCAATTTTATTTATAAATTCAATATTTCTAAGAGCAGTATCAGTATAATTAACTTTACTTGCATGATAAATTTGTTTACAAATTATCTCTACTTTTTCAGTTATTGAAAGGCTTTCATCATATAATAGTTTAAAATCTCTTTCTTTTGAACAAATCTCTTTTACTTTATCAGCCAAGGCAACAGCACCTATTCCACCCATTGAATAAGTTTCACAAATAGAAAATTGTACCAAGTTATCATTACAATAATTTTTAACGATTTCTATTTCTTCATCTGTATCACTATCAAATTTATTTAAGCATACAATTATATGTGAAGTAAATTTTTTCAAGTTTTCGATATGAACTTGAAGATTTGGTAGACCATTTTTAAGTTTATCTATTTCATTATCACCATAACCATTGTATTTAAGTGCTCTAATTGTAGCAGTAAGTACAATACAGTCCGGTTCCAGTCCTGCTTTTCTACATTTTATATCCATGAATTTTAATGCTCCAAGATCAGATCCAAAACCAGCTTCGGTAACAACATAATCAGCAAGTTTTAATGCAAGGTTGGTAGCAACAATACTGTTACAACCATGTGCAATATTAGCAAAAGGTCCACCATGAATTAAAACTGGATTGTTCTCAAGAGTCTGAACCAAATTAGGATCAAAAGCATCTTTTAGAAGTACTACTAAAGCACCTTCAAGTTTTAAATCACTTACCTTAATTGGCAATCCATCCTTATTTTTTGCTACTATTATTTTTCCTAAATTTCTTTTAAGATCATTTAAATCTTTTGACAAGCAGAAAACACTCATTACTTCACTTGCTGCTGTAATATCGAAGCCAGTATCACGAGCATAACCATTATTAGTATCCGTTTCTATTTCTCTTAATGCTCTATCATTAACATCTAAACATCTTTTAAAAGTTATGTTTTCTGGATCAATATCTAATAAATTACCTTGATAAATATGATTATCAATAGCTGCTGCAATCAAGTTATTAGCACTAGTAATTGCATGTAAGTCACCTGTAAAATGAAGATTTATATCTTCCATAGGTACAACTTGACTGTATCCACCACCTGTTGCACCTCCTTTAAGTCCAAAAACAGGCCCTAAAGAAGGCTCTCTTAAAACAGCAATTGCTTTTTCATCAATATGTCTTAAAGCATCAGTAAGACCAATAGATACTGTTGTCTTACCCTCACCATATGGAGTAGGATTTATTGCAGTAACTAAAATTAGTTTACCATTTTTACCTTTCATTATGTCATTAGCTTTAATCTTAGCTTTATACTTTCCATATTGAATAACACTATCTTCATCCAATCCTAATTCTTTTGCAATAGTAAGAATATCTTTTTTTGTGCAAAGACTTGCAATTTCTATATCATTCACCTAAACATCACCATCTTTATTATACTATATTAGATTTTCTATTTAAAGTGTATTATAATATTTTTGGAAGTGAGAAATATGAATCTAAGTAAGTGTGATATATGTCCACGAAAATGTGGAGTAAATAGAGAAAAAGGTGAACTTGGTTTTTGCAAAATGAAAGATAAAATTAAAATAGCAAGATACTCTTTGCACTATTGGGAAGAACCTATTATATCTGGAGAAACGGGATCTGGAACAATATTCTTTTCTGGTTGTAATTTGAAATGTATATTTTGTCAAAATTATAAAATTTCAAGTGAAAACATGGGTAAAGAAATATCCGTAGAAAGATTAAAGGAAATTTGTTTAGAATTACAAAATATGGGTGCTAATAATATAAATTTAGTAACTGGAACACACTTTCTACCGCTTATAAAAGAAGCACTAATTCTAGCGAAAAAAGAAGGGTTAACAATACCTATCGTATATAACACAAGCTCTTATGAAAATGTTGAATCTTTAAAAGAAATGGAAGGCTTAATAGACATATATCTTCCAGATTTAAAATATTATGATAATAAACTAGCAGAAAACTTTTCACTAGCAAATAATTATTTTGAAATTGCTACTAATGCTATAAAAGAAATGGTAAGGCAAACAGGAAAGCCTGTAATAGAAAATAACATAATGAAAAAAGGAGTCATCGTAAGACACCTTCTTTTACCAAATCACCTTGAAGATTCAAAGAAAATAATAAAATATTTACACGATACATATGATGAAGACATTTACATAAGTATTATGAATCAGTATACTCCAATAAAAAAGTTCGATAAGTATCCTGAACTAAATCGAACTTTAACTGATAAAGAATACGATGAATTAGTAAATTACGCTTGTGACTTAAATATAACCCAAGCATTCATCCAAGAAGGAGAAACTTGTAAAGAAAGCTTCATTCCTGACTTTACTAACTATGATGAAATATAATTATACCTCACACATTATTATAATTGGGAAATCATCACTACCACTACATTCATATTCACTACTTTTTAAACCATAAGATTTATACTCACAAGGAGTATATTTTTTTTCTACACTATTTTCATCCTTCTTAAATACAAAAACAGCATTTGTAAGTGAAAATTTATTATCATGACATTCCACAAATGTACTTAAATCTAAAATATCCATGCCATCGATTTGCTCTATAACACTACTTGAAATTTCATCATATTTTTTTCCATTCAAGCCATAATTATTACTATCTAAAAAATAAGCATAATAATTATCTCTATATGTATCAGGGGCAATTATAGCATAACTTTTATTATAAAGATAACTTCCAAAAGGGCTTTCAGTACTCCCACCCTTTTCAAGTTTAACAAGCTTTATAGGTACTATCATAAGCTCATTGTCATAGATTTTATCACCATATGTTCCCATATCATAATCGCCTTTAACTGTTTGTAAATAAGATAAAATAGTTGTGGAATAATTTGTTTTTCTAGAATTAGTAATGTAACCAGAAACAGCAGGGACAGCAATAAGTGCTAAAACTCCCAAAATAACAACTACAGATATTATTTCTACTAAAGTAAAACCATTCTTATTTTTCATGTTTTATATCTCCTTATTTATTAAACAATTCTATTGCAGCCTCTAATTGAACATCTTTTGTAGTATCATTACTCTCTTCAACAAGAACAGTTGGTTCAATTCCAACACCATTTAAATTTATACCCTTAGGATTAAGCCAGTACTGAGAAGTATACCTTACATAACCACCATTATTCAATTGATGTAATTTCTGTATAGTACCTTTACCATATGTCTTAGTTCCTACAACATCTATATTCAAATTTTCTTTTAATGCACTAGCCAAAACCTCAGCAGCACTTGCAGTACCATAATTAGTAAGTACAACTGTTTTAAGACTAATTATTTTCCTTGTGTCTGTCTTAAATTCTTCTATTTTACCTTTTGTATCTTTCTTATAAACCACTGTATCCTTATCTAAGAACATAGAAGCAATATTATAGGCAGATGATAAATAACCACCAACATTATTTCTTACATCTATAATTAGTCCTACTACATTATTATCTTTAGCTTCATTATAAGCTTTTCTAAATTGATCATAAGTATTTTCAGCAAAATTTGTAATTGCAATAACTCCAACTTTACCATTTTTAGTATCAGCATAAGTAATACTAACAGATTTTAATTCAACTGCTTCTCTTGTTATTTCATATTCCTTTGTTTCGTTATCTCTAACAATAGTTAATTTAATTTTTGCACCTTTGTCTCTTGTTTTTATAAGACTAGAAACTTCATTAGCAGTAAGCCCTTCCAAACTTGTATCTTCTACTTTAGAAATAATATCTCCAGCTTTTAAGCCAGCTTTTTCACAAGGACCATCTTCATATACACTTTCAATAACTGGAAGTGTTCCATCAGATTTTACCATTGCACCAATACCAATGAAAGAACCTTTTAATTCTTCATCAAGTGTTAAAGCAGCATCTTTATCTATATATGCGGCATAAGGATCATTAACCGAAGAAATCATTCCTTTTATAGCAGACTCTAATAACTTTTCTTTATCAAGTTTTGTTTCTGTATAAAGTTCATTAATAAGTGCATCATAAACACCAGAGAATTCAGAAACATCACGTCTAATAACAGAGCAATTAACTTCTCTACCATCTATTCTGGCATAAGCAATAAATCCACCAAGTAACAAGCTAATTAAACTTGTAACGACCATAATAATTACAACTTCAATAGAGTTAAAACGATATTTGTTATTTTCAGAGTTCTTTTTTTCTAAAGTTTGATATTCTTTTTGAGCTTCTTTTTCTTTGTGTTTTATTTTTTTAGATTTAATAACATGTTCATCATTATCAATATTTTTTTTCTTACTATTTAACTTGTCATCACTATTTTTATTACTTTTGTCTTTTTTATCATTTGCCATATTTCCACCTCTATCATCAATACAATATTATGTTACCACAAATAATTAACAAATTAAAGTAGTTAAAAAAAAGAAAAATATTTCTATTTTTCCTTATCTTTTAACAATGTATCTTTATAAGAGTTTATCTCATCCATACCTATTTTAGCAAATTCTGTTTTGCCCGATTTTACTTTAACAAGTGTACCATCCATAACTTTAAGTGTTGAAATATCATTAACATTTGCTTCACTACGATTTTCAGTTAAATATTGTTTATTAAATCCTTTATGTAAATCTACAACATACATTTTGAGTTTATCAGTCTTACCTGCATATAAATTATAAATTGCTACACAATCTTTAGCATTATCACCAACAAAATCATAGTATAAAACGAAATATTCATCTTCAACTCTATTGAATGTTGAACCTGCAAGTATTTCAATATTTTGTATTTCTGCTGGTGTTGTTTCATCATCTTTTTTTCCAAAAGAAATCTCACCGCTAAAAATAGCATATGCTAAATAAAAAGCACCAAGTACTAATACTACTGCTATTAGTATTTTAACCATTCTCATCATTTCATCATTTTCAGAAGAAATTCCACTATCAATTCTCTTTAATCTTTTTTTCTTTTCACTGTTTTTCATACATATCACCATAAACAGTATACCATAAATACAAAAAATAAACACCATTTAGTGTTTATTTTACAAATTATTTCATTATTGGAATTGTACTAATTGAATTTGCAATTTCTATTAGTTCCGTTTTCCCCATCACATCAGATACAAGGTAATAATCTATTCCACCAGATGTCCAGCTGACTGAATTATCAGTTATAGCACCAACTGTATCATTAAGGAAATGTGGTTCTCCAAATATAGGAATTATTGAGAATTCATCTGTCGCTGTAGCTGTTTCTTCAACAAGTAAGAAAGGTTTTTCACCATCAAATGTTAATATAACTCTCTCACCCTTGTTCTTTGCAATTTTTTCTTGATCAACAAGTACTGTTCCTACAGGTATATATAAAGGATAGATTACATCATCAATTGAACCAACCTCAGAATCTGGAATATTTTCCTTATCAATATCGGAAATTATACTGTTAAGTTCAAAATAGTTATCATTGAATGTTGGACTGTCGTCAATCTTATCAAATGTCATAACCATTTCTACGATTCCTGTATCATTAAGTACTTCTATTTTTGTTATATCACCATCTTTATCAGCATAAATTTTTTGTTTTACAAGTCCTATGTTATTTGGATAATTAACTTTCGTAGTGATAACAAATGACGAATCAACTTCATCAATTGTTTTTTCATTGTCAGAATTCATATCATTTACAATTGAACTTAAAATATAGATTTGTGAATTATTATCTGGCCAATTACTTTGAAATTTAAAGCTTTTATTTAACGCAGGCGTTATTACATAAACTTCATTATTACTTTTTAAAATTATTTGTTCATGATTATTAGATTTATTTACTAAACTAACTCTGTAATTATCTTTTGCTTTATATGATGCTTTAACATCATAGTTATATGTATCTTCATTATTAGTAATTGATAATATACCTGTAATTTGGTAAGAATCCATAGCTTTTACTTTTTTATTTATTTTATCAACGATATCATTTTTTCCACTTTTACCACATCCAGTGACAAAGAAAACAATTAACATTAAAATAATTAAAAAATTTTTTTTCATTTTCCACCCCAATTTTTTATTTTCATTTAATTATACTTAAACAGTAATAATATTATTCATGAATAAACAAGAAAAAATTGGATAGTATAATAACAAAAGGAGGAGAAATGAAAACACTTCAAAAAATAGCGCTAGTTTTAACAATAATCGGTGCATTAAACTGGGGAATGGTTGGTCTATTTGAAATAGATATAGTTGCATCATTATTTAATGGAAGTGATAGCATTATTTCAAGAATTATCTATATAATAATAGCTATTGCTGGAATTATAAATATTGGATTATTGTTTGATACAAGTGATAGAAAATAAAAAAATAAATTGCTACGTAAGTGGCTTTTTATTTTGTACAAAAAAAGTGACCAAAATGGTCACCTTAAACTTAATTATTTTTGAGATATTTTTACTTTAATCTCTTTTACTCTAGATGTATAAGTTACTTTTGAATCTTCACCAACAACTTTTACTTCTACTGAGTGTTCTCCAACTCCTAAGCCAGATAAATCTATATAAGCCTTAATTGATGATGCATCTAAAGAATCAATTACATCTTTACTTCCGTTAACAATAACTGTAACAGTTCTATTTTGTTGTCCAATTGCTTGAACTTTATAACCTTCACCAATATTTATTGTCTCTACTGGAATTGCTTCAATATCTCTTGACACGATTGTATCAACTTTAAGTTCAACGTTAATTGTCTTAACACTGATTTCTCTTATACCTGTTGGTTTAGTAAGGTTAATTGTATAGTTTTTATCTTCCTTAACACCATTTACATCAACGTTAACTGGTAAATATTCAATGCCGTTAACTGCATCACTATTTCCATATACTATAACGGATGTTGTAGGTGAATATAATGATTTAATAGCTACACCATTAGTCTCACCTTTAGCAATAAGTCTAATTGGAACTTCTTTACTTGGTGAAGTAATCTTAATAGTAGCAGTAACCTTTTCAGGAACAATTTCTATATCAAGTTTATTTCCTTCACTATCGTATGCGATAAGTGGTACATCGCTAAGTGTTGTAGTACCAACTTTTACATTACTGATTTTATCAATATCTATAATTGCTTTAACTATAGCAACTTTTTCAAGTTGATGAGTAGCACCTTTAACAGTAACACTATCTCTATCAAGAACTACACTATCAATATTAAGTTTAGTATCTAAGTTATCTTTATGTATTATTTCTGAAGATAATTCTTTCATTACTGATATCTTATCATATATTCTAATATTTACAGTAGATGGGTCTATTTTATATTCTACTGAAGATACAGCTTGTTGATACTTAAAATTAACAGCATATGATCCTGGTGTATAACCAGTTAAATCAAGTGTTACACCATCCATTGGATATTGTTTTGCAAGATAAACATCCCATCGTCTACCAACAAATGTAACATCTACTGTTTCAGGAATACCTTCAACCACGTAAAGTGCTTCGTTATAATTAGCTTTTACTTTTTGGTTATATAACACTTCTGCAGAATTTGATATAAGTGTTACATGTTTTTGATCTATTGCATAAAACGTAATAAGTGCAAACAATAAAGATATTATTAAAAGTGATTGCCTATTTACTAAAACTTTTTCTATACCACTACCATTATTTCCAAAGAAATCAAATATTCCTACAAATAATTTTGTTATTGGAGTGATAAGCCATTTATCAAAGAACCTAAATATTGCTCTAAAAAATTTAATAATTACTTTACTTATTTTCTTCATATATCTCTTCCTCATCTATTTCATCATCAAAATCAGACTCTTGTTTAGGTCTAAGCTCATCTACTAACATCATTCTAACATCATCTAGTGATAAATTATAGAAAAGTTCACCTTTAACGGCAACAGATAATCTACCTGTTTCTTCTGAAACAACTAGTGCTATACAATCAGTTTCTTCAGCAATACCAAGAGCTGCTCTATGTCTAGTTCCAAGACGTTTATTTATCTTTGAATTTCCACTTGTAGGGAAAACTGCACCAGCACAACTTATTCTATTTCCTTGAATTATAACTCCTCCATCATGCATTGGGTTATTTGGGAAAAATAATGCTATTAAAAGTTCACTAGTTAAATCACCATATATTTTTTTAGCTTTATCGATATAATCACTTAGACTAACATCACGTTCTATTACTATTAAAGCACCTATTCTAGCCTTTCTTAAGTAATCCATTGATTGAATGATTTCATATATCATTCTTTCTCTTTCATCAACAGTTAATATTTTATGACGCCCTAATAATTGACTTCTTCCAAGTTGTTCAAGAACTGCACGTATTTCCGGCTGAAAGATAATAATAAGTGCAAGTGGTCCCCACATGATTACATATTCAAGTAAAAGACCTATAGTAACAAACTTAAAGAAATCACTAATTATTTTAAGGAAAGCAACAATCAAGACACCTTTAAATATAAGTGTAAGTTTAACATTGTTCTTCATGTTCTTTAATATATAATAAAACATCAACCATACCAATAAAATATCTATGGTTTTATTTAAAATTGACAAAATTGTATCTACTGTTATTGACATACATCCTCCTTAATTTCCATTAACATTTTTATTACCAGTCACAACACCGGTATCTCCAACTGCACCAGATTCACCAGTTGCACCAATAACCAATACAGAAGGCACATCTTCTTTTTGCTCGTTAGAATTTGTTAAAGATGTAGGACTTTCTATTTGTTGATTAACATTTTGAACAGGCACAGTACTAGGAATAACACTCACAGCAGGAGTTGTATCATTTGTTTCTGGTCCCATTGTTGACATTATATCAAGGTTCTCTTTAGTTTCCATTGCAGCAAGACGAGCAACTTTACCTGAAGCAATATCTTCTTGCCTTTTTGCCTTAAGTCTTACAGCGATTCTTTCTCTTTTTCTATCTGCTACAACACCTAGAAGCACAAACATGAAAAAGATACAAGCAAGCATATAAAGAAAATACCAAAATCCAGTTACGCTATCTCTAAAAAATTCAATCATAAATATTGATTCACCTTCTATCATAACTATGATAACATTTTAAAGATTTTTTTACAAGACACATGATAATTTTTTAAAAATAAACTAAAATTTTCAAAACATCAGTAATATCTCATCATTATTTATTATTTTTATTATTTTTAGAAATATAAATACCTGATTTTAATTGTTTCATATAAAATACCTCCTCTTATATAATAACACAGCTACTATATCATTACTAAAAAATCGAACTTTAATAGTTCGACTAAATCAATATATGGTGCTGAAAACGGGATTCGAACCTGCGACCTATCGCTTACGAGACGATTGCTCTACCAACTGAGCTATTTCAGCATAAAGAACTTACTAATCCATAGTAAGAAGTTCATGTAGAAGTTCTTCTTGATTATTAAGTTCAAAATCTTCTATTCTATCAACTCTGCATTTTTCTGCTAAAATTATAGCTTTTACTTTTTCTACCGCATTAAAAACTTCATCATTGATTACAATATAGTTATATTTAGTAACTTCATTTATTTCCTTATATGCATTTTTAAATCTCTCAATGATTTTATCACGTGATTCAGTGTTACGTTTAACAAGTCTATCTAAAAGCTCTTTCATACTAGGTGGCATAACAAATATAAACACACCTTCTTTTAATGTCTCTTTTACCTTCAAAGCACCTTGAATATCTATCTCAAGTATTACATCATGACCAGAACTCAAAGCTTCAAGAACCTTATCTTTAGGTGTTCCATAATAATTGTCACCATGAACTTTTGCATATTCAAGGAAATTTCCTTTTTCAATATTTTCTTCGAAAAAAGAACGTGTTACAAAGAAATAATCTTTTCCATCAACCTCATTACCTCTAGGACTTCTTGTAGTCATAGATATAGACAAGTCAATTGGAATCTCTTTAAGTAACTGTGCACATATAGTTCCCTTACCTGCACCACTTGGGCCAGATAGAATAATTAAAATACCTGTTTTTTTCTTTTTAACCATAATATCCTCACTTAATTTACTATATTATATAACAAGGATATTTTATTCACAAATATTATTTTACATTTTTTCCACAAAACTTGCAGAAAACTGAATCATCATCAATTTCTTTTCCACAATGCTTGCAAAACTCTCCTTTAGAAGATGATAATCCCTTCTTTATAGCAGCAGTTGTAATAGTTACTGCATCTTCATTTATTTTTGCACTTTCAGTAGCAATATCTTTCATATCATCTTTATTTCTATCAATGACTTTCTTATGAGACCCAATCCCTATCTCACTAGACAAAACAGACAAATCAGTCAAATCATCTTTTGCTTCTTCAAGCATCATTTTAGAATTCCTAATTTGCCTTTTCAACATCTTAGCTCTCATTTTAGGGCTAAACGCCATAAGCATTGAAAAAATAATTATAAAAAAAGCAAGCACAAACATTACAATAAACACTACAAAAAAAGCATCAAAATTCATTATATTTCCTCCAAACTTAAACTATCTATAACATTACCAGATAAATCTTTCAAAAAAATCATTTTATCTGTTACTATCAAATAACTATTAACACTCCCTCCTCTTGGGAATGCAATAGAACCAGGATTAGCAAAAACGTGATTATCTTTTTTGCTTATAAATCCCTTATGTAAGTGACCATATACCATAATATCAAAGAAAGAATTAGGTAAATTATATGAATTATATATATTACCATGAGTACAATACAAAGTTTTTCCTCCAACACTAATCATAAAACTATCAAAGAAAGTTTGATTAGAAGTTTCAATATCTAAGTCACTATCACAATTTCCTCTTATTAAATATAAATTATTAAACGACGAAAGAAGATCAAGATACTCTTTCCTATCAAAATCAACATCATAATAACCATAAGGAAATATATCACCTAAAATAATTACTCTATCGGCATTTTCTTTTATATAAATATCTTTTAGCATTTTCAAATGAAAAATTGAACCGTGAATATCCGATGCAAATAGTATTTTCAAATCTCTCACCTAACATTCTAACTCTTTTTTTACAAGTCCTTTATACTTTTCAACACCTGGTTGATCAAAAGGATTAACATCCATAATTAGTGCACCAACTATAGCAGAAAGTAAAAAGAAATGCATTAACTCACCAATAGTAATTTCTGTTTTTTCATCTATAGTTATAAGATTACTAGGAGTATCACCTTTCATATGAGCCATAGCAACTTTATCCATAACTATTTTATTTAATGAATTAAGTTCCATATCATATTTATCAAGGCTAACTTTAACATCCTTTGTAATATCAATAATTGTTTCAAATATAATATGATTACCGTCTTGTAAAAACTGTCCTAAAGAATGTAAATCCCTAGTATTAACAACGGAAATAGGTAAAATTCCTTTACTAGATTTACCCTGAGTTTCCGCAAAAAGTTGTTTTAACCATTCAGTAAAGTAATAAAGTTTTGGATTATAAACAGTAAAAGCTTCTACAATCTTTCCTTTTTGATACATAATATCTCTAAATACAGCATATTCAATAGCTCTATCCACCATATCAAAAGATTTTTTAGCACCTTCAATTAAATAGAGAATATTTATACCAGATGCTGCAATAGGAAGTAATCCAACAGGCGTTAAATAAGAAAATCTTCCTCCTATATTTTTAGGAATATCAAATGACACATAATCTTTTTCATTAGCAAGATTTCTTAAATAACCATCTTCAGGATCAGTAGTAACAATAATTCTATTCTTAAGTTTTTCTTCATCATACTTTTTCTTCATCATTTCCATAACAAGTGAGAATGCTGATGTTGTTTCAATAGTAGAGCCTGATTTAGAAATTACATTTACTATTATTTCTTTATTTTCAATATAATCAAAAACCTCTTTATATTCTTCACTACATAAATTATTACCTAAAAAGATTACCTCTGGTTTCCTTATTTCATACTTAGGAGACAAAGCTTCAATAACAGCTTTGCTTCCCATATATGAACCACCAATACCAATTACTAAGAAAATATCACAATTCTCTTTTATATAATCAGTAATGTTAATAAGCTTAATAAGATCTTTTTTAGGAATATAACTATCAAGTTTATTTATATAGCTTAAATCACCATTTACAAAACGTGCTTTTATTTCTCTAGCCTTATCAAGATATTTTATCTTATCATCTTTTTTTACATAACCACCATTATACTTACGAAAATCAAAACTTATCATACTACCTCCTTATATTAACTATAACAGCATGAAGTCTTTTATCATTTTTTAGTGTTATAAAATTCTCATCAATTCTACTTTCATCTATAACTATATCACTTTTTTCGCCAAATTTAACTTTTATTTCATAAAGTGTGTCAATGTATTTAAAACTAACTTCAAAGTTTTTCCATGAACTAGGTACTCTTGGTTCAATTTTAAGTATGTTACCATTTCTTTTTAAACCTAATATTTCTGTTATTGCAATATTATAGAACCAACCACTACTACCAGTATACCAAGTCCATCCACCTCTAGCAGGGTTATCTTTATTACTATAAATATCACCAGCAATAACATAAGGTTCAACTTTATAAATATTGCATTCTTTCTTTGAAGAAGTTCTGTTAATTGGGTTAATCATTTGATAATAATCATATGCTTTATCATTTTGTGAAAGTTTTAACAAAGCCATTATATACCAGCTTACTGCATGTGTATATTGTCCACCATTTTCACGTATACCAACTGGATAGTCCATTATATAACCAGGATTACTTATTGAATTATTAAATCCAGGTGTTAAAAGTTTAATTATATTAAGTTTTCTATCAACAAGGCTATCTTCCACTGATTTAATAACAGAAGGAATTCTACTTTCTAAAATAACGTCTGATAATATAGCAAAACTTTGAGATATTAAATCTATTTTACATTCAAAACTGAATCTAGAACCAATTGGTGTTCCATCATCAAAGAATGCTCTTAAATAATAGTCTTTATCAAAGCCAACGGTGTTAAGTGCATTTTTAAGCTTATCAAGGAAAGCATTGTACTTTTCAATATCAACTTTCTTATACTTTTGTGTAATTTCAAGGAAATCTTTCATTATCATATACAAGAAGAAACCAAGCCATACACTTGTACCACTTCCTTGAATACCAACCTTGTTCATTCCATCGTTCCAGTCTCCACCACCCATAAGAGGAAGACCATTTGCACCAATTTCATTCATGGACTTTTCAAGAGAAAGCATACAGTGCTCATAAAGTATAGAAGTATTTTCTGAATAAGAATATGTAATACCTCTTTCTTCTTCATTATCACGAAGAGTATCGCCTTCTACAAAAGGGATTTTCTCATCAAGTATTTTATAGTCATCAGTAATTTTTATATACTGATTTACTGCATAAACTAGCCATAAAAAATCATCCTTATATCTGCTTCTAAGTCCCATTTTAATGTTTTCATGCCACCAATGTAGAACATCTCCTTCTTTAAATTGATGTTTAGCATTATTTATAATTTGATTTCTTGTAATATTTTCATGATTTATACAAATGTTAACAGAATCTTGAAGTTGATCACGATATCCAAAAGCTCCTCCAACTTGATAGAAACCTGCTCTAGCATTTAATCTTGAAGATATCGTTTGATATAAGTACCATGGAACAATAGTGTTAAACGCATCATCTTCAGTCTTAACTACTATAGAGTTAATTTTTTCCTTCCAAGAAGTTTTTACTTTCTCAAATTCAACAGCTATTTTCTCATTAGAATCATATTTTCTAGTAAGACTTGCAATGTTATCCATTCCCACTTCACAACCAAGCATAAACGAAAATTCTATTTCTTCCATAGGTAAAACTTCAATATCAACATCTATTGATTTAAATAAGATTTTATCCACAGAATATGTTGAAACTGGCAAAGTTGAAGTCATAAATGCGGTAATATTAGAGTAAGTTGGATTGTAAACATTTCTTATACATACTGCATTAAAATCTTTATAGAAATCTGATAACAAATATCTGCTAGATTTTTCTTCATTAGGACCAAACGTTGGATTTATCCAGAATGTTACTTTGTATTTAGTTTTATCATGTGAACTATTTTTAAACTTAATATTATAAAACTTAACTGTATCATCTTTACTAACAAAGCTATTTAAGTTGATTTTATAGTCATTTGTATTATACACAAAAGAAGAATAACCAAACCCATGAGTACATCTTATTGGTTCAATAACTTTACCATCAACATTTATTCCCTCGGATCTATCATTTAAAATAACATCATTAGTCCAAGAGGTAATTTTAAACATCTGACTATTATATGCATAAGTAAAACCGCAATTATTATTAGTTACAATACTACCAAATTTATCATTAGAAAGGACATTACACCATGCAAGAGGGGTATTTGGATTTGTTATTACGTACTCACTTCCGTCATGATTAAATCCACCATATCCGTTATAAAACTTCAAAGTACTATTATCATAATCATCATTAACCATTACATCGTGCTCTAAAGGAACATAATTAATCATTTTATTTTCTTTTTGTAAAACTTCAATACTTTCTTCAAGTGAAGTGCAAACACGTGTATCAAATCTAAGTCTAGCAACCATATTTAAAAGATTATATTCTTGTTGTGATAAATTATCATAGTCAAGAACAAAAATATCTCCTGGAGTAAGCATAAAATCATTCAAAGTATTCATTCGATATTTCTCTTTTTCGACTTCCCTTTTAATAATTGCCTTATACTCATTTTTTTCCATATTTACAACTACTATATCAACGAAAATCGCTCTACTTTTATAAAACTCATATGCCTTTATAATTTCTTTAACTAAATTTAATGCTTCAGTTTCATGAACTGTAACTAAAATAATTGGATAATCACCAGTTATAGAAAATCTCCATAAATTTGTTTGATTTAAACTGTTGTGAGCTAGTATATCTTTCCTTGCTGGGCTAATAAAATGTTTACTAGTTTGGTATAAGTAATTAAGCATTACATTATAATGTCTCATATCAGGGCCAGTTACCCCAAGCATTTTTGTATTTATATTATTAGCAATAGTCGCATACTCAAATGCAGAAGAAACCTTAGAAGAATTACTATAAAATGACAATATATCATTTATTTGTTCAACTGACTTACCATATCCATTTAATAGGTAAATTGTTCTTTCTTCTCCTTTAGGAATTTCAATAACAGTTCTAAGACTCATCACCGGATCAATACTACAACCAGTTTTATTAGAGAAAGTATTTTTGTCTGACACAATAGCAAATGGTTTACTATAGGTACCACTTCTTCCTAAAAAATCACTTCTTTCTGTTTCATAACTTATCTCTAAATCATCATCGCTAAAAAGTCTATTAACCACATATTGAGATGCTCTACTATTACTTTTCCTACACACAACAAGCGCTTTATATTCCTTATTAAAGCTACTTTCAATAAACAAGCTTTTAAATGCTCTATGCGTAATATCTTCAATATTTTCAATTATTATTGGTTCAGTATAAGATGTAAGTTCTAGTACTTTATTATCTTTTGAATTATTTCTAAAAGTTATTTTTCTTATATCAGCATTATGTTCTTTTGTAACTATTATTTCAGTTTTAGTGGTAATACCTTCATCTTGTCTTAAGAAATTAACTCTATCAGTTGCAAACACTACATTATATTTATCAGGTTTAACATTAACTGGTGAATATGTATTAGACCAATACTTTCCTGTTTCAACATCTTTGATATACAAAAACATTCCATAATCTTGTTCTGTAATTTTTCTATATCTATTAAGTTGAATCTTTTTATATCTAGAAAAACCATTTCCTCTATCATTTATAAGTAATAAATAATTAGTGTTAGAAAGAGCAGATACTTCTGGTATTAGTGATAAACAATCAAACTCTCTAATATCATTTTCAACTTTTTCTTTTTCATAGCTATACTTTTTATATCCATATATTTTTAAATCAATTACAGGGTTAAGTTGTACCTTTTCTTTCAAAAGAATCTCTCCAGACTTAACTCTTATATCATCATGGAAATAATTTCTTATTACATCAGTTTTTAAATAGTTAGCAAGACTTGCCAAAATCATTCCTTGATGGTGTGCAAAATATGCTGCTACCACTTTTTCATCATCATAATCATAAGATTCATAAAAGCCATACTTATCATATAATCCAAGTTTTTTTAATTTTTTAATATTCTTACAAACATCTTTTGGATTTGCGGAAATAGCAAGTATTGAGGCATATGGAGAAATAACTATTCGTTGATTTTTGTCCTCATGAACTTTTAAATATGGTGTTGAAAAGGCTTTATATTTATAGTTTAGTCCATCATCAAGTTCATCATATGCAGATTCTGAAATTCCCCAAGGCATTGATCTGTCAATTTCTTTCATATACTCTTCTTGACAATATATTGAGAAAAAGTAACTTTCATCAAGAAGTGTATTTGGGTAACTTTTCATAAATATATATGGCATAAAGTATTCAAAAGAAGTTCCAGACCATGACGTTAACCCTTTATAATTTCTAAACTTAGTAAGTGATTTATCAAGACATAACCAATGTTTATATGGTACATCTCCTTTTACAATTGCCACAAAACTAAGTATTCTACTTTCACTTGCAAATTTATTGTAATTATAAATAGAAAGCTTTTCTTCACTTGTATTGTAAGCAACACTAAACACATCTTTTGATGTATAAAGTTTAGTAAAGTCCATACTCGAAAATGAATTTTCTATTTTTCTTTCTAATTCAAAATAAGAATGTTTATTAGCGAAAGACTTAGCAACAATTAAACAAGCCGCAAGGTTACCATTATCAACAGAAGAAATATCATAAGGAAATATTTTTTGTGCTTTTTTAACATTATACCAGTTGTACAATAGACCATTCCATTTTTCGAGATTTTCTATTGAAGTAATAACAGAGTCAATATATGAAATTACTTCATCTTCTTTTATAAAAGATAACTCATAAGCACTAATTACAGAAAGGATTGACATTCCAATATCAGTTGGAGAAGTTTTGTAATCTTCTTTTTTCTCCCTGTTAACTTGATAATTATCAGGTATTAAGTAATTATTACTTTCAGTTAAAAAGCTAGAAAAGTATAACCAAGTTGAATATGCAATCTTCGTAAGGTCTTCTTTATTTTTTTCTAAAACTTCATCTTCTTTAGTGCTGTTGTCTTGACTAACTAAATATAAAATAAATGGTGCTGTAACAAATGTTAATACTGTTAAAATAGTAATTATTACATTACATTTATTAAATATAGCAAGTAAAATAATTATTAAAGAAACTATATAGTTTGACTTAAATGCACAAAGAAATGTTGGAAGTTTGCTATTTATTTTTTTACCAGCGTCTTCTGCCGTAACCCAGTTAAGTAAGTTTTTATGACTAATTAACATTCTATATAAAGACTTAAATAATGCATCAAGTCTCATAATAGCTACATATGGAATTGTAACAAAATTTATATAAAACCTAGATAAAAGTGCAGAAGTTCCAAACATAAGTGAATCATAATGTTTGAAAGATGAATTCTTCTTTTGAATATGGAATATCTCTCTTAAATAAAAAAATATAGGAAGAGATATAGTTAAAAAGACAAATACAAAAGTCCAAAATGGGCTTCCTTTAAAAAATGACAATAACAATAATAAAAGCATAACTGGATTTAAAAGAATTCTTCTTAAGTTATCAAATATTTTAAACTTTTCTAATGCATTAAGTGGATTTTTTACTTTTTTTAACTCTCTATTTTTTACTTTTCTTTTTAAGAATCCAAGTATCTGAACGTCTCCTCTAGTCCATCTATGTATTCTTGACATATCAACTAAAAAGTTTGGTGGAAAATCATCAATTACTTCTATATCTGATGCAAAGCCACATCTTAAGAAGTTTCCTTCCAGTAAATCATGACTTAATATTAAATTATCTGGGAATGCATTTCTAGTAACTTGTTCAAAAACTTCAAGATCATATATTCCTTTTCCAACAAAACTTCCTTCTTCAAAAACATCTTGATAAAAATTAGGAATTATAGAAGAATATATATCAAATCCTCCAATACCTGCAATGAGTTGTGAATAATATGACTTGTTTGTAGATTCAATATCAACACTTACTCTTGGTTCAATAATACCATAACCACTAATTACTTTTGTATGATTTCTATTAAGAATTGGTTTATTAGCAGGATGTGCCATAGTACCAACAAGTTTAATTGCAGAATTAAATAAAAGTTCTGTATCAGCATCTAGTGTAATAACATACTTAATCTTGCCTCTAAGCTTACTAACAGTTTCAATATAAACATACTTATCAATTTCTTCTTTACTTAATTTGCCAAGCAAAAGTTCATTAAAGTGTGTTAATGCACCTCTTTTTCTTTCATAGCCTAGATATTTACCTTCGCCTTTACTATATGCTCTCTTACGATACATAAAATAAAATAAATCTTTTCCATATTTTCTATTAAGTTCAAAAGCTTTATTAACACCATAGTTAGCGACTAAATTATCAAAATCACAATCTAAAGTATCAGATTCACAAGTATCTCCAACAAGTGCAAAATAAAGATTAGACGTTTTATTAAGTAAATAATATTTCTCTAAATTTTCAAACATTTTATCAATTTTTTTAGTATCCTTAACAATAGTAGGAATAACTACAATAGAAGCATATTCCTTTGGGATGCCATTAGAGAAATTCATCCTTGGTATCATTCTAGGTCTATTAAATTTCATAAAAATTTTATTAAGAATTTCTATTACTATTTCACTAGTTGGTATAATTAAAAGAATAAAACTAAGTATTCTATTATCAAGTATATATGGAGAAACAAAGTAAGAAATCAAAAGAGTAAAAATCAAAACTAAAGATATATATGTAATAAAAATTTTATTAACATGCTTTCTTCTAAACAAATATTCTCCAAGTTCTTTACCACTTTGCTGTGATTTTCTTACTATTTTATCCACATAAGAATATTCATCTTTTCCTCTAGTTTTTTTTACAATTTCTCCTCTATACATACTCTTCGTAGATGCTGACATTTTTTTATACACAGGATCTGTTAATAAAAGTTTTTCACTTCTACTTATTTTTTCGCAAAGATAAGAAAACTCAAGTTTAGGTATAATTCTTAAGTTATTAAAAAGATTGGAAACTAAGATGTTATCATTTATACTAGATATATGTTCATCATTTATAACATTTTTCAAGATAACATTATTTTTTTCTAAAAATTTATTTAGTTTTTTGAAAATTAAATCTCCATCACTGCCAAACTCTTTTAAGTTGGCATTTAAATGATATAAATATGTTGGATGTTCAAGAAGATAATTATCTATTTTTATATAATCTTCTAAATCAACATTAGCACCATTAGAACGTTTTTCATCAATTTCATCAATTGTCTTTTTAACTTTTAAAATATCATCTTCTTTATCCCATTTTCTAGCACAAAGAGTAGTAAGTTCTTCAATTAAAATCATCGTAATAAAAACCGGAATTACTTCTATCATTTCATAAGAGAAAAATATATCATGACGAGTTTGATAATTATTAAGTTCTCTCATTAAAACACTAGTTTCAACATTAAAATTATGTTTTTCAAAGATGTATAGCAAAATATCATACATTAAATAATTACATTCAACCTTATTTTTAACCCATTTTCTATCCTTAAAAAGTTTTTTTAGAGCATTTTTATTTTCTACCACTAAATAATAATTATCAATAATCCATTCATTAGTAGAACCAACATAAGTATGGTTTTTAGTAAGAAGAACAAGATTATTATAATATTTATCTATATACTTGCAGTTTTCTTTAAATTTTGCATAAAATTTATTCATAAATAACCTCCAGATTCTTTACTTTTTACTATACAAGATATAACAATTATAACACAATTAAAATATTTATGTTAGAATATAATCAAAAGGATGATGAGCAATGACTGAAAAAGCCGTAACAAAAATTTCTCTCATTATAAATTCTATTCTGTTTATTACGGTAGGTTTTATAATTATTTTTTACAAAACTAAATATTTAGATTTGTTTCATTTAATAAATTCTCTTTTAATAATTAGCCTTGGAGGAATATCACTCCTACTTAATATTTTAAAAACAAAGAGAATAAAAGATATACTATTGTCACTTTCTACTCTTGGTATTGGAATATTTTTCTATAACAATAAAAGAAAGTTCTTATCATTATTTCCTATTGTGTTTGGAATATATATGTTAGTAAATGGAATAATCAAGTTTGTAACATATGTGGTATTTAAAAAAGTTGAAAATGAGAACTTTTACAATGTTTTATTAGGCAGTGTAATTGACTTTATATTCAGTTATATTATGATTAAAGAGCCAAGTGAAAATATAGATAACCTTACTATCATACTAGGGATATATATAATTTTATTTGGAGTAACTTATGCAAAAGATTTTCTAAAAGAAATATTCCCAGATATTATGAAGAAAAAGAGAAAGAAAAGAATTACTTTACCTATAATTGTATCAAGTATGATACCATATGGAGTATTGTTGAAAATAAATAATGCTTTAAATAGCTATGAAACACCAGTTAAAGTAAAAAATAAAAAGGTAAGTGGAAATGTGGATCTTGAAATCTTCATTCATATAAAAGATACTGCAATAGGAAGATTTGGCCATGCTGATTTATGCTACAAAGGAATGGTTTATTCTTACGGATGTTATGATGAGAAATCAAAGAAGTTGTTTGAGTCACTAGGTAATGGTACTTTATTTAAAACAAATGAAAGAGATAAGTATTTGAAATTCTGTACCACTAATTCTGATAAAACAATTTTTGCTTTTGGAATAACATTAGCGGATAAAGAAAAAGAAAAGATTGAGAAAAGATTAAAAGAGATTGAAGATGACACATATCCATGGAACCCAAAAGAAAGTAAAAAAAATAGTTATGCACAAAAACTTGTGAAAAAAACGCAAGCCAAATTTTATAAATTTAAAAGTTCTAACTACAAAACATATTTTTTAATGTCGACAAACTGTGTAAAACTAGTAGACGATGTTGTGGGAACTACGGGTAGTGATTTATTAACTATCAATGGTGTAATAACTCCTGGGGCGTATTATGAATACTTAGAAAATGAATTTAAAAAGAAAAACAGTAATGTAATAACAAAACAAATATATAGTAAAGAAAAAAAGGCTATTAAACAATAGTCTTTTATTTGTATATACATTTATTATCGTACTCATTTATAATATCAACAACTTCTCTAGCTTTGCTCCTAAGTTTACTTATAGTTAACTTTTTGAAGAAAGTGGTCTTATCGTATTTTACTTCTAAATTATAAACATCTTCAAGTAAACTACATAGTTTATTAAAACTACCATTTTTACAAATAACATCATCAAACAAATTTGGAACATCACTAACAAGTCCTTTAAGTCTAAGATTAGAAATTGTTGGAGTAAATGTTTTATTTTTCATAAGTACACTACAAATATATGATTGAAAATAATAAGCATCAGACTTATATTCCTTACCTATTTCATGTTTTAAAGCATAAAGCATATTATTAAATTCAACGTTTTCTATCTTGTAATTATTAAAAGAATTGATTATATTTACAACTTCTTCAGTTTGAAGAGTATTTATAACTTCTTCTAGATAACTATCTTTTGATTTAAATAAAAATTGCATGCTTTTTCTATCATACACCAAAAAACTAATTCCACATCTTACCTTGATATATTTATCATCGCACAATATTTCGTTATTTATAGAATTTATTGCATGATTAAATTCATGGACTATATTATCTATTAAGTTTGGAAGAGATGCATTTTTATATTGATTTAAGACTATAAATTTTTCAGTAAAATAGCTATCACCATATTTTACAAGATTTCTATTAAATGAAGCTGTAATTCTCTTGTCTTCACTATTAGAAATATATATTTTCACTTCTTTAAAGCACTTAAGAATAAGAGCTTCATAACTAATTCCATACTTAATAATAAATGCTGGAACAATTAAATATAGAAGATGTCTAATATTAAGAGGATAAGAATATTCAGAAGAAATATCATTCACATAATATATATATCTAGATAAAAATTTATTAACATTTTCATTATTAAGATTCATACATTCTCCTTATCATGTTCTATAAAAGAAGCCGGTTTAATTATATCTACTCCATATTTATCTCTAATCAAATCAAGAGCAGTCTGAATTTTTTCATTATCAATTACTTTTTCATCATTATCATCAAATAAACTTCTTTGAGATATTCTGTAATCTGTGAAATTAGCAAGTCTTATTCCAATATTTCTAATTTTCTCAAAGTTCCATGCTTTATAAAGAATTTTTAAGGCATTTTCATATATATCATCATTAGAACATATTGGTAAATCAAGTGTCATTTGTTTAGAAAAACTAACAAAATCAAAAGTTTTAAAAGTAACTGCAACAACACTGGCATAAAGTTTTTCTTTTCTTAAGCTTTTACCAACTTCACTTGCTTGCCTAAATAACACTCTTTTAATTTCGTCAACATCATCAGTATCTTTTTCCATTGTCCAAGACACACTTATACTTTTGTTTTGCGCAATATTAGAATCAACTGGTGATAAATCTATTCCATTTGCTCTCTCATAAATAACAGAACCAAAAGATTTAAAAACAAGAGTAAGTTTTTTAGGATCACTTCTTGCAACATCCCCAATAGTATTATA